>Ga0080064_1000953_pt1 | contig 66182 bp, 52 predicted proteins | sample Subgrocontami54m_FD_69260 | JGI IMG/M metagenome (GOLD analysis project Ga0080064, IMG submission 69260) | Subsurface groundwater microbial communities from S. Glens Falls, New York, USA - GMW46 contaminated, 5.4 m (SPADES assembly) (version 2) ... | reverse complement strand
GTGCGAGGGGGCTTGCCCCCTCGCGTTGTGGATGACCAGAGAGAAAACGCCACGGCGTTTTCCCCGATTTCGGGGAGTGCGAGGGGGCTTGCCCCCTCGCGTTGTGGATGACCAGAGAGAAAACGCCACGGCGTTTTCCCCGATTTCGGGGAGTGCGAGGGGGCTTGCCCCCTCGTATCGTGGATGACCAGAGAGGATTTCCATGGCAATTGATTTTTCGATCGAGGACGGGGTCGCGATCATTTCCCTCAACCGCGGACCGGCCAACGCCTACGACATGGCGATGCTCCGCGAATTGAGCGAGGCCGTGCAGCGGGTGCGCGGCGACGCAGCCATCCGGCTGGCGGTGATCCGCAGCGCGCTGCCGAAATTCTTCTGCGCCGGCGCCGATATAGCCACGCTCCAGGGCGCCACGCGCAGCGACTTCGCCAATTTTGTCACCTTCGCCCACGAGACGGTGGACATGATCACCCGGACGCCGAAGCTGTTCATCGCGGCGATTTCGGGGCACTGCATCGGCGGCGGGCTGGAGATCGCCCTGTGCTGCGATTTCCGCTTCGCCGGCAGCGGCAAGTACCGCCTCGGCCTGGGGGAGGTGAATCTCGGATTGTCGCCGGGAATGGGCGGCACGCAACGGCTGCCGCGGCTGATCCCGAAAAGCCGCGCGCTGCACCTCATGGTGACAGGCGAGACCCTGCTGCCGGAGGAGGCGCTGCAGGCAGGCATGCTCGACCAGGTTTTCCCGGAAGAGAAATTCTGGGACGAGGTGATGGGCCGGGCGCGCAAGCTGGCCGCGGGTCCCAGCATGGCGCAGGGCTATATCAAGCTGTCGGTCAATGCCGGGCTCGAAGCCAGCCTGGGCGAAGGACTGGCCATCGAACGGGCGCATCAGGGCCAGTTGTTCGCCTCGGAAGACGTGGCCGAAGGATTGAAGGCGTTCCTGGAAAAACGAGCGCCCAGGTTCGCGGGCAGGTAGGGAATCGGCGCCGGGCAGGTGGGGAATTCGGGAGCAGGACCGGATGGCACGCCAGCCGCATCAACCGGCCTGAAAACGCATCCGGTCCGGGTGTTGGACGGCGTGGCCGAAGCGGCGGTCCGCGGCACCGGCCGGGGGCAGGGCGCCACATGACGGCAAAGACAACAAAGACCGAACAGCGCCAGCTCAGCATGGAGAAGCTGCTCGGCGCGGCGCTGCAGCTGTTCGTTTCGCAGGGGTACCGTTCGACGACGCTGGAGCAGGTCGCGACGGCGGCGCGGCTGAGCAAAGGTGCCGTCTATTTCTACTTCGGCAGCAAGGAGTCGGTGCTGATGGAACTGCTGCAGCGGGTGCGGACCGTGGTCGTGGATGACGCCATCAAAGTGGTAGAGCAGGCGGGTCCGTCGGCGATCGACAGGATGGTCGCCTTCCTGCACAACCAGGCGCAGCTCGGCGTGACCCGGCGCGACGATGTGCTGCTGCTGATCCTGATGTCGCTGGAATTCAGCCATCGCCGCGACCGGGTCATGCGCTGCATAGCCGGTATCTATGGACGGCTGCACCGGTACGTGGAGCGCATGATCCGCGCCGGGCAGCGATCCGGCGAATTCCGGACCGACGTGCCGGTCCGCGAGCTCGCCGCCAACATCATGGCAAATCATGACGGCACGTTTCTGGAGTGGTACCGGCGCGCGCCGGCGTTGAACGGCCCGCAGCTGGTGCGCGCGTTGCGCTCGGTGGTGCTGTATGGCGTTGCGCGGGATCGGCCCGACAGTGCGACCGGACAGCGGGCGGCGCGGCGCAAACCCGCCGGCGGGCGTTCGCTGCGCGCAGCGGGGCGGCCGGCGGCGCGCCCCGCCTCAGGGTAGGATGGTCGCGGCAACGCCGGCCGGGAAACAGTGAATCGGAGCCGGGCTCCGGTAATACGCCGGACCATGCTGAAACGTTGAGACAGAAGGAGGAGTGCGTCATGCCGTCCGCTCAGTTGTCGGTCTATGGCCAGGGGGCCCGCGACAGCCTCTTCTGGAACAAGGCAACCGAAACCATGCCCCGGGCGCGGCTGGACGCGCTGCATCTGCATCGGCTTCGCGCCCTGGTCCAGTATGCCTGGGACTACAGCCCGTTCTATCGCAGCAAGTTCGACCAGGCCGGCCTGAAACCCGGCGACATCCGTACCCTCGCGGACTACAAGACGCGCATGCCGCTGATCGACAAGAGCGAGTTCATCGCACTGCAGGCGGAGCAGCCCCCCTATGGGCCGACCCTGGCTTTGCCGCTGGAGTTCGTCGCCCATCACAGCGAGACTTCGGGCACCACCGGCGTGCCGCTGGGCATTCCCTTCTCCACCTACGACACGGTGAGGTACGGCGAGTCCTGGGTGTATGGCATGTGGGCGCTGGGCATCCGCCCCGGCGACAGCTTTTATTTCGCCTTCGGCTGGGGCAATTTTGCCGGCTTCTGGAGCGCCTACTGGGCGGCACGGCGTCTCGGTTGCAGGGTCATTTCCGGAGGCGGGCTCGACACCAGAGGCCATATCCAGACGATCCAGCGGCTGCGCCCGACGGTGCTGATTTCGACGCCGACCTTTGCGCTGCGCATGGCGGCGGTGGCGGCGGAGATGGGGGTGGACCTCGCCCAGTCATCCATCCGGTATACCTACCACGCCGGCGAGCCCGGCCCGACCGCGTTGCCCGCCATGCGCGAGCAGCTGGAGCGCGCCTGGGGCGCGAAAGCGGGCGAACTCCTCGGCATCGCCGAGATCGATGCCATGGCGCCCGGATGCCCCAATGGAGACGGCGTACACGTCAACGAGATGAATGTTTTTGCCTGGTCGATCGATCCCAAAACCGGGCAGGAAGTGGCCGACGGCGAAATCGGCGAGAACATCGTCACCAGCTACGTGAATTCGGCGCAACCGCTGCTCAACTACCGCACCCACGATCTGGTGCGCCGGCGTGCGGCCTGCAGCTGCGGGCGGACCTGGACCAAGTTCGAGGGCGCGGTGCTGGGCCGTACCGACTTCATGGTGACGGTGCGCGGCACCAATGTGTACCAGACAGCGGTGGAAAACCTGCTTGCGCAAGTGCCCGGAATCAGCATGCATTACGAGCTGGTGCTGACGCGCGAGGGCGACAACGACGTGATGACGGTGCGGTTTGAGCCGGACAAGGCCATCGCCGCCGAGCGTGAGCTTTGGAACAAGGCCGCCGCGGAGGCGGCCGAGCGGATCCACCGGGCCTTGCATGTGCGCCTGGAGATCAAGCCGGTGGCCCCGGAAAGCCTGCCCCGGTACGAACTCAAGACCAAGCGCATCATCGACCAGCGGCCGAAAGAGTTCCGCCGGGCGCTGGACCGCTGAGCACGATACGGCGCGAGAAGAAAGATCGCCTCGTGCTGCCGTGGAGCAGAACTGACGGGAGAAGATTTTCGTGTCAGTCTTGAAGGAGATGGAATGACGGCCATGAGCAACGAAGATCGGGTCGCGCGCATCAGGGAGGCGCGCCGGCTCATTGTGGCGGCGATGCAGGGGTGCGACTCGCCGCAAATCGAAACCATGCTGCGCAGCGCCGACATGGAGCTGCACTGGGCGCTGTGGAATCTCGGTGAAGCGGTTTCGCTGCGCCCGGAGCTGGACTACGGCTAGTCCGGGGATGCTTTACCGCTGTACGCAGCGCTTGCACGTAGAATAACCGCGGCAATACCAAAGGAGAGAGACATGCAGAACAAGATTGCAGCACGGCGCAAGTTCCTGAAAGGCGTTTCCGCCGGCGCAACCGTCATGGGCGCGGGGCTGGCGTTTCCCGGCGTGGTGCTGGGCCAGGGGGCGAAGCTCAAGGTGGGGCTGATGCTGCCCTATACGGGCACGTTCGCGCAGCCGGGGATGGCGATCGAGAACGGCTTCCGGCTGGCGCTCGCCGAGGGCGGCGGCAAGCTCGGCGGGCGCGAAATAGAATTCTTCAAGGTGGACGACGAGTCCGATCCGGCAAAAGCGACGGACAACACCAACCGGCTGGTGACGCGCGACAAGGTCGATGTGGTGGTGGGCTCGGTGCATTCGGGCGTCGCCGCGGCGATGATCCGGGTGACCAAGGAAGCCGGCACCCTGCACATCATCCCCAACGCGGGCCTGTCGCAGGCCACCGGCGCGTTGTGCGCCCCGAACATATTCCGCACCTCGTTCTCAAACTGGCAATCGGGCTACGCCATGGGCGTGGTGATGGCCGGGCGCAAGAACGTCCGCAGCGTCGCCACCATTGCCTGGCGTTACGCCGCCGGCGAGGAATTCGTCAAAGGCTTCAAGGACGGCTATCTCAAGGGCGGAGGCAGGATCGCCAAGGAGCTGTGGATCCCCTTTCCGCAGGTGGAGTTCCAGGCGCTGCTCACCGAAATCGCGTCACTCAAACCGGATGCCACCTATGCCTTCTTCGCCGGTGGCGGCGCGGCGAAGTTCGTCAAGGACTACGCCCAGGCAGGCTTGCTGCGCACCATCCCGCTGGTGGGACCGGGCTTTCTTACCGAGGGCGTGCTCGAGGCGATCGGCGGTGCCGCCGCAGGCCTGGAGACCACGCTGCACTATGCCGACAGCCTCAACACCCCGCGCGACCAGGCCTTCCGGCTCAATTACGCCAAGACCTTCAAGCTGCAGCCGGACGTGTATGCGGTCGCGGGCTACGATACGGGGCTGCTGCTCGCCGCGGGGATGAAGGCGGTCAACGGCGATGTGGGCAGGAAAAAGGAGTTGATTGCCGCGCTGGAAAGGGCGGGCATCGACAGCCCGCGCGGCAAGTGGCACCTGTCCAAGGCGCACAACCCGGTCCAGGACATTTATCTGCGCAAGGTGGTGGGTCTGGAGAACAAGTACCAGGGCATCGCGGTCAAGCAGCTCGACGACGATCCGGCGGTGATGAAAGCCTGCAGGATGTGAGGGTTTTCGCCGCGATGATGCGAGCGGCGGCCTTGCGGCCGCCGTTGTTGTTTACGCCTGTGGCAGAGTCCGATTCGTGGATTTCCATACCTTCCTGATCCAGTTGCTGAACGGCGTGCAGTACGGGCTGCTGCTGTTTCTCGTGTCCAGCGGCTTGACACTGGTGTTCGGCATCATGGGCATCATCAATGTCGCCCACGGCAGCTTCTACATGATCGGCGCCTACCTCGCGTGGTCGCTGACCGGGCAGCTCGGCAACTTCTGGATCGCACTGCCGGCCGGGATCGCGCTCGCCGTGATCATCGGCCTCGCACTGGAGCTGACCCTGATCCGCAAACTGTACGAACGCAATCACCTGTATCAGGTGTTGCTGACCTACGGCCTGATCCTGGTGTTCGAGGAGCTGCGCAGCATCCTGTGGGGCGATGACGTGCGCGGCATCAACATCCCGCCGCTGCTGGACACCTCCATTGCGCTGACCGAGACGATGACCTACCCGGTGTACAGGCTGTGGATTTCCGCGGTTTGCGTTGCGGTGGCGGGCCTGATGTACTGGGTGATCCAGCACACGCGCCTCGGCATGATGATTCGCGCCGGCTCGGCCAATCGTGAAATGGTGCAATCGCTGGGCATCAATATTCAACTGCTTTATCGCGTGGTCTTCGCCGCCGGCATCACGCTCGCGGCGCTGGCCGGCATGATCGCCGCGCCGGTATCGACGGTGTTTCCCGGCATGGGCAACCAGATTCTGATCATCTGCTTCGTGGTGGTGGTGATCGGCGGCATGGGTTCGGTGAAGGGCGCGCTGGTGGCGTCGCTGCTGATCGGCCTGGTCGATACCTTCGGCAAGGTGCTGCACCTGGAGATCGGCGGGTTGAAGCTGCTGCCGGAGCTGTCGAGCATGACCGTGTATCTGCTGATGGCGGCGATCCTGCTGTGGCGGCCCGAAGGCATTTTCGGCGCAAAGCCGTGACGGTTTCCGCGCGCGCCCACGCGGTCGTGCTGGCACTGGCGCTGCTGGCGCTGCTGGCGCTGCCGGTCTTCGCCGAAAAATTCTACGTCCAGTTCGCCGCCAAGATCATCATCATGGCGATACTCGCCATGAGCCTCGACCTGCTGCTCGGCTATACCGGGCTGGTGTCCTTCGGCCATGCCGCCTTCTACGGGGTGGCCGGCTATACCCTCGCCATGGCGACGCCGCAATACCAGGCGGCCAATTTCTGGACGTCTTTTCCGCTGGCCATCGGCGTCAGCGCGCTGGCGGCGCTGGCGATCGGGTTCTTCGTGGTGCGCACCCAGGGCATCTACTTCATCATGGTGACCCTGGCGTTCGCCCAGATGCTGTTCTTTCTGTTCTACGACACCAAGATCGCAGGCGGCAACGACGGCATCTATATCGACGCGCGGCCGGTGGCGAAGCTCGGCGAATGGCAGCCGTTCAACCTCGACAATTTTGCCCACGTGTATTTCCTGGCGCTGTTCTTCCTCGTAGCGGTGTACCTGCTGTTGCGCATGCTGTTGCGCTCGCCGTTCGGCCGCGTCATCGCCGGCATCCGGGTCAATGAGCAGCGCATGCGGTCTCTGGGTTTTCCGACCTTTCGCTACAAGCTCGCGTGTTTTGTCATCGCCGGCGCTATTGCGGGCATTGCCGGCTACCTGTCGGCGGTGCAGTTCGGCGTGGTCAATCCGGAAATGCTGGGCTGGCACCTGTCGGCGGCGGTGATGATGATGGTCATACTCGGCGGCATGGGCACCTTGACCGGGCCGGTCATCGGCGCGGCGGTGTGGATGCTGCTGGAACTGGGTTTTCAGAGCCTGCCCGCCGCCGCCGGCATCGATCTGGGCAAGCACTGGCATCTGTTCATGGGCGGTTTCATCGTGCTGGCCACGTTGTGGTTGCCGCAGGGCCTGATTGGATTGGTCACGGGCGCGTTCAAGGGCAAAGCGGCTGCGCTGAAGGATGAAGCGTGATGGACGAACCCCCCCCCGACGTGCCGGCTCTTTGCACCCGCGGACTGACGCGGCACTTCGGCGGACTGGCCGCGGTGCGCGAGGTGTCGCTCGAATGCCGGATGCGCGAGGTGCATGCCGTCATCGGACCGAACGGCGCCGGCAAGACAACCCTGATCAACATGCTCTCGGGGGACCTCGCGCCCAGCGGCGGCGCGGTGCTGCTGAACGGCCAGGACATTACCGGACTCGATGCGCATCGCATTTCGCGGCTCGGCGTGGCGCGCAGTTACCAGAAGACCAACGTGTTTCTGCCGTTCACGGTGTTCGAGAACTGCCGCCTGGCGGCGCAGTCCAGGCTGAAGTCCTCGATGCGGTTTTTCCGTCCCGCGCTGGCCAACCGCGCAGTGAACGATGCCGCCGGGCGTGCCCTGGCGGCCGCGGGGCTCGAGGGGCGGGCGGGGACGCCGGTGGCGGCGCTGTCGCACGGCGAGCAGCGCCAGGTGGAAATCGCCATGACCCTTGCCACCGCTCCGTCGGTGCTGCTGCTCGATGAACCGCTCGCCGGCATGGGCGCGGAAGAGTCGCAGCGCATCGTCGAGCTGCTGCAGCGCCTGGCGGCGCAGCACGCGATCCTGCTGGTCGAGCACGACATGGACGCGGTGTTTGCGGTGGCGGACGTACTGACGGTGATGGTCAACGGGTCCATTCTCGAATCCGGCACACCGGAACAGATCCGCTCCAGCCGCGCGGTGCAGGAAGCGTACCTGGGCACCGAGGAAGTGCTGCATGAGTGAGGAACTGCTCGTCGAGGCGCGCGGCCTGCACGCCTGGTACGGCGCCAGCCACATCCTGCATGGCATCGATTTCACGGTGCGCCGCGGCGAAACCCTGGGCCTGATGGGACGCAACGGCATGGGCAAGAGCACACTTTTGAAAAGCATCCTCGGCCTGGTGCGCCCGCCGCTGGGGCGGATGCGCGGCAACGTCCGCATCGGGGGGCACGACATGTCGCGCGCGGCGCCGCACCGGATCGCGCTCGCCGGCATCGCTTACGTGCCCGAAGGCCGCGGCATTTTTCCCAACCTGTCGGTGAGGGAGAACCTCGTCATGGCGGCGCGGCCCGGCGCCGATGGCCGGCGCGACTGGTCGCTGGAACGGGTCATGGCGACATTTCCACGCCTGGCCGAGCGCCTGGCCCACGCCGGCAACCAGTTGTCGGGCGGCGAGCAGCAGATGCTCACCATCGGCCGCGCGCTGATGACGCACCCGGACTTGTTGATCCTCGACGAGGCGACCGAGGGCCTCGCGCCGCTCATCGCGCGTGAAATCTGGCGCATCGTGCGCACCATCAAGCAGGCGGGCATCGCCACGGTGCTGGTTGACAAGAACTTCAGCGCCGTGTCGGCGATCGCCGACCGCGCCATGATTCTGGTCAAGGGTGCGATAGTGTATGAGGGGACGAGCGCGGACCTTCGAGCCCAGCCCGGATTGCACCGCAGGCATCTGGGTGTCTAGGGTCGCGGCCACCATGCGTCCGCGCGAGGCTCATCCCTTGAGCCTCCGCGCCGGCCGCAGCAGCGCTTCATGAACACTCCTGCACCGGCGCCGTTGTCCAAGGACGAACTCCTGCGCCGGCTCGCGGCCGGCCTTGGTTCAGGTCGGAGTCCGGAGCGGAATCCGGGCATCACAGTCATCACCCCCAACACCCGGCTGGCGCAGGAACTGTCGCGCGAGTTCGATACTTCCCAGGCGGGGCTCGGTCTTGCGTCCTGGGAGACGGCCGACATCCTGCCCTTGCCGGCGCTGCTCAATCGTCTTTACCAAGATCTGCTGTATTCGGATCTCGCGCCGCAGATTCCGCTGCTGCTCACCCCCGCGCAGCACTCGGCGCTGTGGGAAGACGTCATACGCCGCTCGGAGGCCGGCGATGCGCTGCTGGCGGTGCCCGAGACCGCCGCGCTCGCGGCCGATGCCTGGAAGACCGCGCACGCCTGGCGCCTGTTCGGCAGCCTGCGCTCCGGCAACATCAACGAAGACGCCGCGGCATTCCGTGACTGGTGCGGCGAGTATTCGCGGCGCTGCGAGCGCGAACGGCATACCGATCCGGCGCGCCTGCCCGAACTCCTCATCGCGCACGCCGGGCACGCTGCGCTGCGCCGGCCCGGGCTGCTGGTGGCGTTCGGCTTCGACATCCTCACGCCGCAGCAGCGCGCGCTGTTTGAGGCGTTGCAGACAGCGGGCACGGAAGTCCGCACCACCGCGCCGTTCGGGCGCGAGCTCAGCGGGCAACGGGTGGGCCGCCTTGCCTGCGCCGACGGGCGTGACGAAATCCGCCGCGTCGCGGCCTGGGCGCGCGCCCGCCTCGACGCCAACCCGGCGGCGCGCATCGGCGTGGTGGTGCCAGATCTTGCGGGCCGGCGCAAAGCGATCGCGCGCGCGCTGCGCATGGCGCTGGCGCCGGCCGGCATGCTGCCCGCCATGGAGATGCCGGCGGATGCGACGGCGGCCGGGGCGCCGCTGCCGTTCAACATCTCGCTAGGCACAGCGCTCAACAGTTACCCGCTGGTGCAGGCGGCTTTTCTGGCGCTGGAGCTCGCCGGCCGCGAAACCGGGTTCGGCCGCGCCAGCCTGCTGATCCGCTCGCCCTTCATCGCGGCCGGTGTAGCCGAGGCCGCGGCGCGGGCGCGGCTTGATCTGGAGTTGCGCCGCCGCGCCGAGCCCGCCATCACACTCGAACGGCTGCTCGACGTGATGCAGGCCGCCACGGCAGGCGCGCCGCTGCTGGCGCAGTCGTTGCGCAGGCTCGCAGCGTTCCGCCGCTCCGATCTGTTCGCCGCGCGCACGCCCTCGGGCTGGGCCAGCTCGATGGACGCCGCGCTGAAGCTGATCGGCTTTCCCGATCAGGGACGCAGCCTGGACTCGGCCGAATATCAGACCCTCAAGAAATGGCACGAGGTGGTGGCGGATTTTGCCCGGCTCGACGCGGTGTGCGGCAAGATGGGTTATGGCGAAGCGCTGGCGCGCCTCACCCGCCTCGCCGCCGAAACGCTGTTCCAGCCCGAGGGGGTCGATGCGCCGGTGCAGGTGCTGGGCGTGCTCGAGTCGGCCGGCATCGCCTTCGATCACCTGTGGGTGATGGGCTTGAGCGACGAGGCCTGGCCGATTCATCCGCGGCCCAATCCGTTCTTGCCGCTGGCGGCGCAGCGCAGCGCCCGAGTGCCCGAGGCCAGCATCGAAGCGACGCTCGCGCTCGACGCCGCCATCACCCGCGGCTGGTGCAGCGCCGCGGGCGAGGTGGTGTTGTCGCATCCCCTCATGGACGCTGATCGCAGGTTGCTGGCAAGCCCGCTGATTGCCGGCATCGCTTCCTTCGAAGGCAGTGCTTTCCCGGCCGCGCCTGCGACCAGTCATTGCGACCTCATCCACGCCGCTGGGCGCGACGGCACTGCGACCGAAACATTTGACGATGCCCGCGCGCCGGCGCTCAGCGCCGGCGCCGCGCTGCGCGGCGGCACCGCGGTGATCACCGATCAGTCGGCCTGTCCCTTCAGGGCCTTCGCATTGCATCGTCTGGGGGCGCGTTCCCCCGAAACGCCGCACGCCGGGCTCGATGCCATGGAGCGCGGCATACTGGTACACCGGGTGCTGGCCAATGCCTGGCAGCAACTCGGGACCAGTCGCGCGCTCGCTGCCATCGCCGAAGCGCAACTCGAGGCACTGCTCGCCGGCGCCGCCGCAGAGGCCGTCGCGCGGGTGCGCCGCGATCGTCCGGCGACCCTCGCCGGACGTTTCGCCGATGTCGAAAAGGCGCGCCTCGCGCGCCTTGCCAAGGCATGGCTGGACATGGAGCGCAACCATCGCAGCGACCATTACAGCGTGGTCGCCGTCGAAGACCAGCGCACCCTCGCGATGGGCCCGCTCAGCTTGCGCGGCAAGATCGACCGGGTGGACGAACTCGACGACGGCCGGCGCATCGTCATCGACTACAAATCCAGCGCAAACTCGGCCGGCGCATGGCTGGGCGAACGGCCCGACGAGCCGCAACTGCCGCTGTATCTGCTGGCGAGCGAGACCGGCGCCCAGGGCATCGCCTTCGCGCAGGTGAAGGCCGGCGCGCAAAACATGAAGTTCGTCGCGCTTGCCTCCGATGACCTGCTGCTGCCCGTCAGAAAAGCCGTGCCCGAAGCCGGCTGGGACGCGCAACGGGCGGAGTGGGGCAGAGTGCTCGAGCGCCTGGCAGGGCAGTTCGCCGCGGGCGAGGCGGCGGTGCAACCTAAAAAGCCCGGCCTCACCTGCCGTAACTGCGAGGTGCAGCCGCTGTGCCGCATTCACCAGCGCGTGGCGGCGCCAGCCGCGGACGAAAATGACCACGGCGAAGCGGAGGGCAGCGATGAATCATGAACTTTCATTGAGTGAAACACGCTCCAGGTATGCTTTTGAACGAGAATCAATTTCTAAAATTAGTATATTTAATACGGCCCATGGCTGATTCCGCCGCCATCCCCGAGCCGCAGTCCGACTTCAAGGCGCGCGAAGCCGCGCTGTCGCCCGGGCGCTCCTTCATCGTCCAGGCGCCGGCCGGCTCGGGCAAGACCGAGTTGCTGATCCAGCGCTACCTCGGCCTGCTTGCCACCGTGGACGAGCCCGAAGAAATCGTCGCCATCACCTTCACCAGGAAAGCCGCCGCCGAAATGCGCGAGCGGGTGCTGCTCGCCATGGCCGGCGCGGTCTCGGGCGAACCGCCCCCCTCCGCGCATGCCGCGCGCACCCGGCAACTGGCGCGCGCCGCGATGGAGCGCGACCGTGCCCTGAACTGGCGCATCGTCGAGAGCCCGGCGCGGCTGCGTATCCAGACCATAGACGCGCTGTGCGCGTCGCTGACGCGCCAGATGCCAATGCTCTCCCGGTTCGGCTCGCAGCCCGAGAGCACCGACGACGCCGGCGCGCTGTATGCCGAGGCGGCGCGCGCCACGGTCGATCTGATCGAGTCGAAAGAACCGGCGGCGGCGTTTGTCGCCGGGTTTGTCGAGAGGCTGCTGTTGCACCTGGATAACAACGTCGAGCGCGTCGAGGAACTGCTGGTCGAGATGCTGCGCAGCCGCGACCACTGGCTGCGTCACGTGGTGGGGCGGCAGCGCGACGAGCTCGAAGCCGGCCTCGGCGCCGAGCGGCGGGTGGTGCTGGGTCGGTTGCAGGCGTGTTTGCCTGCAATGGTTCGCGCCGAGTTGCTGGCCGTGGCCAATATCGCGCAGGCCAATCTGGCCCGCCCGCTGCTGAGCGCACTACCCGGCGCAGACGATTGCAACGGCTGGTGCGCGCTGGCGGCGATGTTGCTGACCGCAAACGACACCTGGCGCAAGACGCTCAACAAGAACGATGGTTTCCCCGCAGGGCCGGCGCATGCCGCGTCCAAGCAGCGGGCGCTGGCCTTGATCGACAGCCTGCGCGCAGACGAAACCTTGCGCGCCACGCTCGCCGCCTGCCGCCGCCTGCCGCCATCGGCCTACAGCGACGCGCAGTGGCAGATACTCGAAGCCATCATCGGCCTGTTGACGCGCGCCGTGGGGCAACTGAAGCTCGCCTTCCAGTCGCAGGGGAAGGTGGACTTCACCGAGGTGTCGCAACGCGCGCTGCTGGCGCTGGCAGACTCGACAGGCCCGACCGAGCTGGCGCTGCGCCTGGACTACCAGATACGCCATCTGCTGATCGACGAATTCCAGGACACCTCGATCAGCCAGTTCGAACTCATCTCGCGTCTCACCGCCGGCTGGATGCCGGAGGACGGGCGCACGCTGTTCGCGGTGGGCGACCCGATGCAATCGATTTATCGTTTCCGCGAGGCCGAGGTGGGCCTGTTCCTCAAGGCGCGCGCCCAGGGCATAGGCAGCGTGGTGCTCGAAGCGCTGCAGCTCTCGGCCAACTTTCGCTCGCAGGCCGGCATTGTGGACTGGGTCAACCGCACCTTCGCCCGGGTGATGCCCGACACCGAAGACATCGCCGCGGGCGCGGTGGCCTATACGCCATCCGAAGCGGTGCACGCGGCACTCCCGGGGGACGCGGTCAGCGTGCATCCGCTGTTCAGGGACGGCGAGGAGAGTGAAGCGCAGCGCGTGGTGGCCCTCATCAAAAACATCCTCGTTGCCGGCTCTCGCCCCGGCATTGCCATCCTGGTGCGCGGGCGCAACCACCTTCGCGAGATCGTGCCGCAACTGCAGGCCGCGCGCATTCCCTTCCGCGCCATCGAGATCGACCGCCTCGATCAGCGTGCCGTGGTGCAGGACCTGCTCGCACTCACCCGCGCGCTCGCCCACGACGGCGACCGCCTCGCCTGGCTGGCGGTGCTGCGCGCCCCGTGGTGCGGCCTGACACTGGCCGATTTGCACACGCTGGCGGCGGTCGATGCGCCTGCCGGCGAGCTCGACATCGAGCCATTCACTGAAACGCCGCACCAGTCGGCCCTCTCCGGGCAATCGGCCTGCACCATCCGCGAATTGATGCACCACCCGGCGAGGTTAGCCGCGCTCAGCGCCGACGGCCGTGTTCGCCTTGCGCGCGTGCGCGCCGTGCTCGAAGCGACAATCGCCCATCGCCTGCGCGCCAGCCTGCGCGAACAGGTCGAAGGCGCGTGGCTGTCGCTGGGTGGTCCGGCCTGCGTGGCCGACACCGGCCTCGAAGACGCCGAGACGTATCTGGATCACCTCGAAGCCAAGGAGGAGGCCGGCGCCATTGCCGACTTCGCCGCCTTCGAAGCGGGCTTGGACAAACTCTACGCGCTGCCGGATGTGAGCGCCGGCGATGATGCGGTGCAGATCATGACCGTGCACAGGGCCAAGGGCCTGGAGTTCGACCATGTGATCGTGCCGGGCCTGGGCGCGAAGCCGCCGGCGGACAGGAACAAACTCTTTTTGTGGATGGAGCGCCCGGCGCGGCCGGACGCCGCATTGCAGGGCCAGGCCGGCACCGACCTGCTGCTGGCGCCTGTTGAAGAAACCGGCGCCGATGACGATCCGATCTATCAATGGCTGAAGCAACTGGCCGCCGACAAGGCCGCCCACGAGGACGGCCGCCTGCTCTACGTGGCCGCCACGCGCGCCAGGCAACGCCTGCACCTGCTGGGCGAAACCCGGCTCACGGTGGACAAGGAGGGCGCGCAAGTCCCCGGCCACCCCGCGGCGCGCAGCCTGCTGGCGAAGCTGTGGCCGGTGGTCGAAGCGGACTTCGCCAACGCAGCGCGCCTTTCTCCCCCGCCCCCGTCAGGGGGAGAGGGCCGGGGTGAGGGGGCAGAAAATAGCGAGACCGTCCCCATCGACCAATCCCTCCACCGTCTCGTCCCCGGATGGACCACCCCCGCACCGCCTCCCACAATCGCCTGGACGCCGCCGCCCCAGCCCGCCCGCACCCAGGAGGACATCGAATACTCCTGGGCCGGTGAAACGGCGCGCCACGTCGGCAACGTGGTGCACCGCTGGCTGCAGGTGATGGCCGAGGCGCAACTGAAAGACTGGGACCGCGCCCGTGTCGAACAACTGCGAGAGAGCTTTCGCAACCAACTCGCGGCGCTCGGTGTGGCGGCCGGCGAACTGGATTCCGCCGCCGCGCGCGTCGCCACCGCCCTCGCCAATTCGCTTTCGGACGAGCGCGGCCGCTGGCTGCTCGGCCCGCAGAGCGAAGCGCGCAACGAATACCGCCTCACCGCCCTTATCAACGGCGAACGGCGCAACCTGGTCATCGACCGCACGTTTATGGATTCAGACGGCAGGCGCTGGATCGTGGATTACAAGACCAGCGGCCACCAGGGCGCGGACCGGGAGGAATTTCTGGATCGCGAGCAGGCGCGGTATCGGGAACAGTTGGAGATGTATGCCGAAGTGCGTGGGGCGGCGGATACGCACCTGGGGCTGTACTTTCCGTTGCTGGGGGGGTGGCGGGAGTGGTCAAGAAATCTCGTTTAGTCCCTTATTCGGTTGGGCAATATCCTTTGTCGAGAGTGGTAACTCGCGAGGAGTGTAAGAAGAACCAAAAATACGCAATTAACGCGAATCCAATGCCGAGTATTTTCTCAGAAGCGCAAGAACCTATATGATTCCTGTCAGGTTGTGACGCCCTACAGACGAGTAACTCAGCTGCTAAAGGAGTTTTCGATGAAAGGTTACCGATGAAAGGTTACATATTTGTATCGCCGGGGTCGGATCCAGGGGCGGCGACCAACTCCGGGTAGCACGACAGTGCACCGGCAATCGGCGCAAACTCCGCAAGCGGTTTTTCACTGCTCCACCCTACCGCACGCCGGGTTGCCCGATACGCGAACGAGTCTGATCAGGTCCACATCAGCGACAGGAAGGCAAAACGTCGGCGGACTTGCAGTGTCCAGAATGCGCAAGGCTGCGGTGGTGCTGGCAATCAGCACGCCGCCGGATTTTGTGGGGGCGATTCGCATCGCAACAGCATCAGCCGTGAAACTTGCATATGTGTACCGTGTATGGTACATTACTTAAATGCAAGATCTGCCAAAGCTGAAGGCGGTCTTTTTCCGGATGACCTCCGGCAGGGAGCCGGTACGTGAATGGCTTCTTTCCGTGAACAAGACCGAGCGGCGCCAGGTCGGAACGGACATCGCGTATGTGCAGTTCAAATGGCCGATAGGCAAACCGCGCGTCGATCATCTGTGCGGCGGAATATGGGAGGTGCGCACCAGACTGGAAAACCGCGTCGCCAGGGTTCTGTTTGCGGTTGCCGGCGGGGAAATGGTGCTGCTGCACGGATTTATAAAGAAGACGCAGAAGACCGCCAGCGACGATATTGAACTGGCGGAAGATCGCTGGAAGGAATGGAAAAATGCCCAAGGCAAATAAGCATCGCGGCTCGAGCTTTGACGGTTTCCTGCGCGAACAGAAACTCTACGAAGACGTCCAGGCCGCAGCCCTGAAGCGAGCCATCGCGGAAGCGCTGGCCGACAGCATGGAAAAGTCCCATCTGTCGAAGGTTGAGATGGCGAAGCGCATGCGCACCAGCCGCTCGCAACTGGACCGCCTGCTCGATCCGGATTACACCGCGGTGCAGTTGGACACGTTGATCAAGGCTGCCAGCGCACTGGGGCAGGAACTGCGGATTTCGCTGAAGAAGGCTGCAGTTTAGGTTGTGCCGCTCATCGAAGCGGACGCCGAGTTGGTCGATTATCTGGATTACCACTGATTACCACCAGGGGCACATCATGTCGCGCATGTTCAATCCGCCGCATCCCGGCGAGGTCTTGCAGGAGTACCTGCCCGAGGGCACCAGCGTCACCGCGGCGGCGCGGAAGCTGGGTGTTTCGCGTCAGGCTCTATCGGCCATCCTCAGCGGCCGCGCAGGCGTCAGCGCGGAGATGGCGGGTGAGGTTGTCCAAGGCGCTGTCCACCAGTGCCGACCTGTGGCTGGGCATGCAGATGCAGCATGACCTTTGGCAGGCACAGCAGAATCCGCCAAAGGGCGTGCAAAAGCTGGCGGCCTGAGCGCCGTGTGAACAAGAACAGCCAGCGGTAACCGAGTGCCCCGGTTTGTCAACATCCGCGCGGTGGCCGAGCGCAAGTTGCAGATATTGCACCGTGCGGTAAAGCTGGACGATTTGCGGATTCCGCCAAACAACCGGCTCGAAGCGCTCAAAGGTAACAGGGCGGGTACTTACAGCATCCGTATCAACGACCAATCCGGTGCTCACGGGGCCGTGCGGATCCTGAAACCAAGACCGGCGAGTAGCGCGTCGGCGGGAAAGGTCGAGGCCCCAAACCCAATTTGTTGTACTGACAATGTACAGATGCTATTATGGCAGAACCATTGGAAATACAGCCATGACCGCGATTGCCAAATCAAAACCGAAAGCAGAACGCATTGACCTGCGCGTTAGTGTCACCGCCAAGGCGTTATTACAGCGCGCGGCGGCGGCGCGCCGGATATCGGTCAGTGAGTTCGTGCTGGATAGCGCGCAAACGGCCGCGTTCGAGACGCTTGCGGACCGCCGTGAGTTTCACCTCGACAAGAAGCGGTGGGCGGCCTTTCTCGACGCCCTCGACGCGCCACCCAAGAAAAAACCCAGATTGGAGAAACTGCTCAAGACACCCAGTGTGTTTGAGTAGTGGCCGCATTTGCCATAGAGAAGTTGCGGGGGGACCATGATCTCGCGCAATTCGCCTGTGGCGACGACGAACTCAATCGCTTTCTCAAACGTTTCGCGCTAGCCAATCAGCAGGCGCAATCCGCCCAGACTTATGTCGCTTGCCGGGACACGACAGTCGTCGGGTATTACAGCCTGGCCTTCGGTTCAGTCGCTCATGAACAAGCGCCGGATCGCGTGAAGAAGGGGCTTGCGCGCAATCCGATTCCGGTCATGATCCTCGCGCGCCTGGCGGTCGACCTGAGCATGCAAGGCAAAGGGCTTGGCCAGGGGTTGCTGAAGGATGCCCTGGCACGGACCGCGCGGGCCGCCGATATCGGTGGATTGCGCGCGATGCTTGTGCATGCGAAAGATGATTCGGCGCGCATTTTCTACGAACACTTCAATTTCGAACGCAGCCCCACCGATCCGTACCATCTTTACATGCTGCTCAAGGATCTCAAGCGCATGATGCGCTGAGGGTCGAATGAAGCGTGCCGGCGCTTTTAGGGACGGATAGGAACGGATAGATTCTATGTAGGGCGGCGCGCGCTAACCTCTGGAAATCTGGTATTTCGATGACAACCTTGTGCTGGCGGCCATTGGTCGTACCTTTCTTTGATCCATATTGAATTGACCGGAATATAGCGGCAACACGCCAGTCAAGATAATTGTCGCTGGCCAGTCAACTGTATGAAGTACTTCTCGTCGCCTGATTTTGCTACTATCCACATATAGCACATATATGAGGATAATCTCATGGCTCAACTACATTGTTATGTTCCTGAGGAGATTGCCCGGCAAGCACAGCGCAGAGCCAGGCAAGCCGGTCTGAGCCTGTCGCGATATCTGGCGGAGCTGGTCAAGCGCGATGCAGGCGCCAACGCGGGTTGGCCGGATGGCTATTTTGACATCTTCGGGAAATGGGAAGGTGCACCACTGGAGCGTCCGGCGCAATCACCCTTGGAAGAGCGGCTGGAAATCAAGTGATTTATCTGCTCGACAGCAATGTCTGCATCCACCTGCTCAACGAAAAACACCCGATCATCCTGCAACACTTTCGCCGGCATATTCCCGCCGATATTGCGCTGTGCAGCGTGGTCAAGGCGGAGTTGCTGTATGGCGCGCGGCGCAGCCAGCGGGTAGAAGCCAATCTGCAACTGCTCAGAGCCTTTTTCGCGCCACTGCAAAGCCTGCCTTTTGACGATGAATGCGCCGAGCACTACGGGCAAATCCACGCCGACCTGCTGACACTGGGCAAGTCCATCGGCCCCAACGACACCCTCATCGCCGCCATTGCCCGCGCCCACGATGCCACCCTGATCACGCACAACACCGGTGAATTCAGCCGCGTGGCGGGGTTGCGGATGGAAGATTGGGAAGTCGCTTGAGATTGCATGGGATGAAGCGTGGGATGGCTCGATCAGGATTCCTCGGTCCTCGGGTCCTCGGGGTCGGGTCCTCGGTATACTTACGTCTAAACATGACGTTGGAAAACGTGTCCCTCGCCATGGGCCTAGGAATGGGCCAAGACCATGGGCGCCGCGGTAAGGATCACGATGCCGGCGATGAGCGCGGTCGGCAGATCCAACCCGCTCCGGCTCAGTCCTCGCGCGGATGCAGGTGGATGATGTAGCCGCCCGACTTGTCGTCGCGCTCCATGTCGATGAGTTTGCGCTTCTCGGCTTCTTCGAGCAGCTTGCCGAAGGAGCGGAAACCGAAATAGGCCTCGTTGAACCCGGGCTGGCGGCGCTTCAGCGCCTGCTTCACCATCGAGCCCCAGACCTTCTCGTCTTCGCCGCGCTCGGCAATCAGCGCCTCGATGGTTTCGACCACCGATTCGAGCGCCTTGAGCTTCAGTTCTTCGTCGTCTTTTTTTGCGGCCGGCTTGTCCGCTGCCTTGTCACCGGGCTCCGGCGCCTTGTCCGAGCGCTTTTTTGCCACGCGCCGCTTGCGCTCGCCTTCGCGCACCAGATCGTCGTAGAAAATGAATTCGTCGCAATTGGCGATGAGCAGATCGGAGGTCGAGTTCTTGACCCCCACGCCGATCACGTTCTTGTTGTTCTCGCGCAGTTTTGACACCAGCGGCGAGAAATCCGAATCGCCGCTGACGATGACGAAGGTCTCGACGTGTGCCTTGGTGTAGCAAAGATCGAGCGCATCCACAACCATGCGAATGTCGGCCGAGTTCTTGCCCGACTGGCGGCGGTGCGGTATTTCAATCAGTTCGAACGACGCCTCGTGCATCGGCGCCTTGAACTCCTTGTAGCGGTCCCAGTCGCAATAGGCTTTTTTGACCACGATGCTGCCCTTGAGCAGCAGCCGTTCGAGCACGCGCTTGATGTCCAGCTTGTCGTACTTGGCGTCGCGCACGCCGAGCGCGACGTTCTCGAAGTCGCAGAACACCGCCATGTTGGTTACTTCAGGTTGTCCTGCCACAGCTGCCTCCGGTGACGTTTGCACGCAAGGGCCGCATTGTGCCCCAACCGGGCGACTCTGGCCCACGGCCCGGCCGGTTGCCCCTTGGTTGCGCTCCGTCGTTGCACCCGTGTTGCCGCAACCCGGGCCGCAGGCTACGCTGCGCGCCATGCGCCTGCCCGCCCTGTCCGTCCGCAATCTCGGCAAATCATTTGCCGGCCCGCACAGCCGCAGCGTGCTGCACGATTTGAGTTTTCAGGTTGCCGCGGGCGAATACGTCGCAGTCATGGGCGAATCGGGGATCGGCAAATCGACGCTGCTCAACCTCATCGCCGGCCTCGACAAGCCGGACTCGGGCAGCATCGAACTGGACGGCATCGACCTCACCGGCCTCGATGACGACGCGCTTACGCGGCTGCGGCGGCAGCACATCGGCTTCGTATTCCAGGCGTTTCACCTGCTGCCTTACCTCAAGGTGGCGCAGAACGTGGCGTTGCCGCTGGTGCTGAACGGCAGCGACGACCGTACCGTGGCGCAGCGCGTCGGCGAGGTGCTGGCGGCGGTCGGCATGGCGGATCGTGCCGGCAGCCTGCCGCGCGAGTTGTCGGGTGGGGAATTGCAGCGGGTGGCGATTGCCCGGGCGGTGGTGCACCGTCCGAAACTGGTGCTTGCCGATGAACCCACCGGCAACCTTGATCCGGACAGCGCGGCGCTGGTGCTGGCACTGCTGCGCGACTGCGTCACGGCCGGGGGAGCGGCGGGCATTCTTGTAACTCATTCCGCCGCGGCTGCAAAAACAGCCGATCGCACGGTGCTGTTGACAGGCGAAGCACTGCGGCCGGCGTAGCGTAGTCTGGTCGACGGGGTATCGAAGAACTGCGTCGAAGAACTGCGCGAAGGACCTGCGCGTCCGGACTTTGTCGGGACGGGGCGACAAGCCGGACTTGGGTTGGACGGAGTCCTCCGGAAACGTCGCTGCGGGACGACAAAATTGCGCCAGGGCGCCGGTCCCGGGAACCGCGGCCCGGTCCGGTCACAGTGACTCAGCAGATTGGCACAACCCTTGCCCACTGCTTGGCACCTTGCCAATTCAAAAATGAAAGCCCTTCATGGACCATTCCCCGCGTACACATGCATCTCGCCTGGTATCGATCATGGTTGTCGGCCTCGCGGTGATCGGGCTGCCCGCCTGTGACCGTAATGCAGGCGATTTCGAGGGAGGCGGCTTCTCGTCCGCGAAGAACGTTGCCCCGCCAAGCAGCAACCAGGGTGCCGTGCCGGGCAAGCAGCCGGAAGTAGTGCCACCCCGCTCCGCGCCGACCCTCGCCACACCGACCCTCGCCACACCGGCGCCAACCGCGGCTCCCGATCCCGGCGCGGTGCAGGACGCCGCTGTGACTGCGAAAGTTACGTACGCCCTGATAGCCGAACCGGATCTGAAGGCGTTGGGCATGGATGTACGCACCAGCAGCGGGGTGGTGACACTCTCCGGGGTCGCCGACAGCGAGTCCACCCGCGAAAAAGCAGTCGAAGTGGCGCGCCATGTAGAGGGCGTGCGCGCGGTGCAAAGCGCAGTCAGCATCGAGCCCGAGCGCAAGTAGGGCGTAAGTCAGGGCGTAACCAGGATTCCGCCCCTCCTCCTTGGTCCGAAGAAGGTGCACGGCGTTGCGCGCTAACATGGCGCGATGACCGGCGCTGCCATCCGGCGCGCACTGTTGTTCGCGCCTTTGCTGCAATACCAGGGACGGCTGCTGCTGTCGGTCGCGGCCATTGCGCTCGGCGTGGCGCTCGGCTACGCGGTGCAACTCATCAATGCCATTGCAATCGGCGAAATGGCGCGGGCGGCGCAGTCTTTGTCGGGTGCGGCGGACCTCGAAGTGCTCGGTCCGCGCGCCGGCTTCGATGAGGCGCTTTATCCATTGTTTGCCGCGCGGCCGGAAGTGGCGCTGGCGAGCCCGGTCGTCGAACTGGACCTGCGTGTCCGCTCACCGGGAGCGACGCCACAGCACACGCTGCAGGCGGCCGGCATCGACATATTCCGCGCGGCGCTGCTGCAACCGGCTTACGCCGCTGCCGGAGCGGGGCAGGCGTCGTCGCAGGCACCATTCGACTCGCTCGATTATCTGCGTCCGGACCGCATTTTCCTGTCGCAGTCGGCCGCGACGCTGCTGAATGCCGCCCCGGGCGACGTGGTACTGATCCAGCTCGGCCTCGCCGAACGCCAGTTCAGGATTGCCGGACTGCTCTCCGGCGCCACGTTTCGCCAGCCGCTGGCGGTGCTGGATATTGCCGCGGCGCAGGCGGCGGCCGAGCGCACCGGGCGGGTAAACCGCATCGACCTGCGGCTGCGGCCCGGCGCCGACAGCGTGCGCTTCATCAATCAAATGGCGCCGCTGCTGCCGGCCGGGGTGTGGATCGGCACACCGCAGGCGGGCATCGAGCGCGCCGCGGGGCTGTCCCGTTCGTATCGCGTCAATCTCAACGTGCTGGCGCTGGTGGCGCTGTTTACCGGCGGACTGCTGGTGTTCTCCACGCAGGCACTGGCGGTGGTGCGGCGGCGAGCGCAACTGGCGCTGCTGCGGGTGCTCGGCGTAACTCGCGGCACGTTGCTGCGCCAGGCGCTGGCGGAGAGTGTTGCGCTGGGCGCGCTTGGCTCCGCGCTGGGACTAGGCGCGGGCTACCTGCTGGCAAGCGAGGCGCTCGCGCGGTTTGGCGCGGATCTGGGGGCCGGGCATTTCCGCGGGCTGGCGCCCGAAGCGCGCTTCGAACCGGGGTCGGCGCTGCTGTTCTTCGTTCTTGGCATCGCGGTGACGGCGGCGGGGAGTGTGGCCGCCGCCGCGGAGGCGGGCCGCTCGCCGCCGGCGCACGCGCTCAGGGCGGGCGACGAACAGCGCCTGTTCGAGCGGCCGGGCCCGGCCTGGCCGGGGATGGCGCTGTTCGCGCTGGGCGCGGCGCTGACTCAGGCGGGGCCCATCGCCGGCCTGCCGCTGCCCGGCTACGCGGCCATTGCACTGCTGCTGGTGGGCAGCATTCTGCTGATGCCGCGCCTGACGCTGCTGCTGTTCGGCGCGCTGTCGGCTCGCATATCGGCTCGCATGCCCGCGCTGATGCTCGCGGTGCGGCAGATCGCCGGCGCGCCCGGACAGACCATGGTGAGTCTTGCAGCCAGCGTCGCCAGCGTGTCGCTGATGGTGTCGATGGTGATCATGGTCGCGTCATTTCGTACCTCGCTCGACCGGTGGCTGGAGCAGGTATTGCCGGCCGACCTGTATTTGCGCGCGGCGGGCGGCGGCGAAACCGCGTTTCTTTCGCCCGCCGACCAGGTGCGGCTGGCCGCGCTGCCGGATGCGAAGCGCGTCGATTTCATGCGCAGCCAGCGGCTGCTGCTCTCGCCCGGGCGCCAGCCGGTGCTGCTGATTGCCCGCGACCTCGACCAGGCCGGCGCGGGCGCGGTGGTGCCGTTGCAGTCGCAACTGAAGCGGCCCGAGGGTGCCGCGCCCCCGGCCTGGATCACCGAAGGCATTGCCGACGTGTATGGCTGGCGGCCGGGGCAGACCGTCAGCGTGCCGCTGGCGGGCAGGAACATTGCGTTTTTCGTCGCCGGCGTGTGGCGTGACTACGTGCGTCAGCAGGGCGCGATCCTGATCGAGCGCAAGGAGTACGTGCGCCTCACCGGCGATGCGCTGGCGAACGACGCCGCCTTCTGGCTCGCGCCGGGTGGTGATCGCGCGCGATTGCGGCGGGCGATCCGCGCCATCCCGGGCGGCGGGACACTCGAGCTCGCCGAGCCGGGGGAAATCCGTGCGCTGTCGCTGAAAATATTCGACCGCACTTTCGCCGTCACCTACGCGCTGGAGGCGGCCGCGGTGGTCATCGGCCTGTTCGGCCTGTCGGCCAGCTTCGGCGCCCTGGTGCTCGCGCGCCGCCGTGAATTCGGCATGCTGCGGCATCTGGGCATGACGCGCGGCCAGATCGGCGCAATGCTGGCGGCGGAGGGCGCCATGGTAGCGGCGCTGGGTCTCGCGGTCGGCCTTGCGCTCGGCTGGCTTATCAGCCTGGTGCTGATCCATGTGGTCAACCGGCAGTCCTTTCACTGGAGCATGGAAGTGCACATGCCCTGGGCGGAACTGGCCGCGTTCGTTGCGCTGATGCTTGTCCTGGCGACGCTCACCGCCGTGGCGAGCGGGCGCCGGGCGATGGGCGGCGAGGCGGTGCGTGCGGTCAGGGAGGACTGGTGAATTCGGCCCGATCGGAGGCTCATGCCTTTTATAATTAAGCACTTGGTAGATGCTTTGCTTGTAATCTGCTAGCATTGCGTCATCACAGAAGCGTAACCGGCTCACCAGCCTAAAGAATACGTCCCGGGGCGACGCGCAGGGAAGTGGTCAAAGCGATGTATCTGCTTCGAAGAAAGCGTTGGCAAGCAACCACAAAAAGCAAGGGGGACACAGTGTCTCTGACAAGAAAATCATTCTGGACAGCGGTGGCGGTAGCAGTGTGTTTCAGCACCGTTGCGCTGGCCCAGCAAAGGCCGGATGCCGGCAGCATCCTGGAGCAGCAACAGCAGCGCGAGCGCCTGCCCCCGGCGCCCTCGACCGCCCCGGTCCTCCCGCAGGTAACGCCGGCCAAACCGGCGATGGCTCCGTCCTCGACGGTTCGGGTGACCGTAAAGGCATTCCGTTTTAGCGGAAGCACCGTGATTCCCGCGGCGGAGCTGGCCACGGTAGTCCAGGAATATGTCGGGAAGACGCTGAACTTCAATGAATTGAACGATGCGGCGGGGCGTGTCCAGCGTTACTACCGGGGCAAGGGCTATTTTCTGGCGGTGGCATACCTGCCACAACAGGAGATCGGCAGCGGTACGGTGGAGATCGCTGTCCTGGAAGGCCGGCTTGGCAGCGTCAATCTGCAAACAGCGCCCGGCACCCGTCTCAAGCAATCCTTTGCCCAAGGCATGCTCGATGCCCACCTCAAGCCCGGCGATGTCGTCACTGAAAAGTCGCTCGAGCGGCCGCTGCTGCTCATGCAGGATTTGCCCGGGATCGCCGTCTCCTCCGCGCTTGGACCCAACCCGACACAGGTGGGCGCCGCCGATCTGACCGTCAGGCTCACCGAGAATCCGCGCCGTGTCACCGGCTATGTCGATTTTGACAATGGCGGTAATCGCTTTACCGGCGAATACCGGCTCGGCCTCAACCTCAACGCCAGCAACATCACCGGCTATGGAGACCTGTTGAGCTTCCGTGGTTTCGTGTCGGACGAAAACATGAAGTTCGGCAGGATTTCCTATGTCATTCCGGTTTTGCACCATGGCACGAAGGTGGGTGTGAGCTATACCTACTTCGATTATCGGCTGGAAAAGGAATTCGCCGCGCTGCAGGCCCATGGCGAGGGCGAGGTCGCCGCGGCCTACGTTTCCCACCCGCTGTTGCGTACCCGCAATGCGAACTTCCTGGTGCAGCTTGGCGTGGAAGAAAAGAAGCTGCGCGACCGTGTCGATTCCGCCGCCGTGATTGACGACAAGAAAGTGAGCTCGACCCGACTCGGCGGCGCAGGGGATTTTCGTGACGGCCTGTTCTCCGGCGGACTCAATTCGTATGCGGTGAACTACACGGCAGGCACCGTGAGGATTGAAAATGCCGCGCTCCTTGCCGCGGATCAAGCGGCCGGTACCGGGCTGCGCACCTCGGGCAGCTTCTCGAAAATCAATCTCGATGCGCGGCGTCTGCAACGGATCAGCGACAATTTCAGCCTGTTGGTTGCGGCAAGCGCCCAGGCAGCGAGCAAGAACCTGAGCGCTTCGGAGAAGATTTCCCTTGGCGGCCCAAATGGGGTGCGCGCTTATCCGGTGGGCGAGGCGCCCGGAGACGACGGCTTCCTGTTCACCACCGAATTGCGCTATGTCGTGCCACGATTCACCCTGCTGGGAGGGGAGGTGACGGCTTCGGTCTTCTACGACATGGGCCGGATGCGCACCAATGAGCAACCCTTGGCCGCCAACGTTGCGAACAACCGCTCGATCGCAGGCATGGGCTTGGGTCTCTCGGTCGGCAGGGAAGGCAATTATCTGGTCAGGGCGAGCATCGCGACACCCACCGAGAACGAGACCGCTGTGTCCGATACGGCGAAGCGTGATCCGAGGCTGTGGCTGCAGGCAGTGAAGTGGTTTTGATCGACCCTTGCAAGCCTCGCGCAGCCGGGTGAAGCGCGAGGAAGGTCCATTGTCCCCTGCCTGAATCGGCGCTTGCGGCAGCCCTGATAGCTGTGATTCAAGGCGCGCCCGGCCCGGGCGATGCCGCCACGCGTGGACCCGATTGCCGGCGCTACGCCACGCCCCCGGGGCTCGCCGGTTGGCAGCCACCGCCGCGACTGATTTCGAGCCGGTGATTTTGACCTCATCGAAGCCCCGGCATCGGCTTCCCCCATCCCCCTGGTTGAACGCGGACGCACGGCATGTAGTCCTTTGACTACGCCATTCGGCCCCCGCTCCTTCCGGCTTGGCCCATTCGGCGTTCATTATGCGCTGCGCACAATCCCGTTCCGATGGCGCTGCACAGCGCGTACACGAAGGGGTTATTCATGACAAAGCGCAATGGTGTTTCCTCGAAGTCCAATGGGAACGCAGTCTTGGGGCGTAATCGGTGTTCAAACAAACGTGGCGCAGCAGCAGCAGCGTCGTTCCGTCCCCGGCTGTCTGCGCTGTTGGTGAATCGCGCACTTCTTGGCGGCATCGCCGGGATCGCTGCGCTGCAAGTGTTTTCCTGGACGTCCCCGGCGTTCGCTTTGCCCAGCGGTGGCATCGTTGCGGCTGGTACGGCGATCATCAGCCAGCCCAACGCCCGGACGTTGCAAATCAATCAATCGACCCAGAAAGCCATCCTCAACTGGCAGGGGTTCTCGATTGGCGGCAACGAGACGGTCAATTTCCGGCAGCCGAACGCATCCAGCGTCGCCCTCAACCGGGTGTTGAGCAACCAGCCCTCCGAGATATTCGGGCGCCTCACGGCGACTGGCCAGGTGTTCCTGGTGAATCCCAATGGCGTCTTTTTCAGCCCCAGCGCGAGTGTCGATGTCGGCGGCATCGTGGCCGCCACGCTTAACATTCGGGATGCCGATTTTCTGTCAGGCAATTACACCTTCATCCGTGACGGCAATGCCGGCGGTGTCCTCAACCAGGGTGTCATCAATGCGCCCGGCGGCTACGCGGCTCTGATCGGTCCGAAAGTAGCCAACGAAGGCTTCATCAGCGCCCGCATGGGCAGCGTCGCGCTTGCCGCAGGCAACCAGGTGACGCTCGACATGATCGGCGATGGCCTGATCAACGTCACTGTCAACCAGGCGGCACTGCAGGCCGCGGCGGCCAACAAGGGAACGATACACGCGGACGGCGGTACGGTCATCATGAGCGCGCGCTCAGCCGATGCGCTGCTCGACACCGTAATCAACAACGAGGGCGTGATCCGCGCGGCTTCGCTGGTGGAGCGCAATGGCTCGATTTATCTGGATGGCGGCACGGCGGGGATCGCGCGCGTCAGCGGCGCCCTAGATGCATCCGGCGCCGCCCCCGGCCTGACGGGCGGCCGGGTAACGGTGCTGGGTGACAAGGTCGGCCTGTTCGGCAATGCGCGCATCGATGTGTCGGGCGATGCGGGCGGCGGGACGGCGCTGGTCGGCGGGAATTTCCAGGGGGCGGGGCCTGAGCACAATGCATGGCGCACCTACGTGAGCGCGGATGTCACGCTCAACGCCGACGCGATCACGCGGGGCGACGGCGGCAAGGTCGTCCTCTGGGCCGACGACGTGATGCGATTCCACGGTTCGGTCAGCGCGCGAGGCGGCGCACGCTCGGGCGATGGCGGCAATGTGGAAATCTCGGGCAAGCGGGTTCTCGAGTTCGACGGCAGGGGGAATGCCGGCGCGCCTGCCGGCAGGGCCGGTGAAATCCTGTTTGATCCCTATGATCTGTATATCGAGCCCGCGGCGGCAGTGTCGCCGGTAGCGGCGGGGACGCCCAATAAGGACTCCGCCACTACAGCCATGGGCATCGACTTCAACAATGCCGCTTTCGGCAATGCGGAGTCCGGATACCTTACGATAGAAGCAGTTCAGGCGTTGACCGGGAATGTCGTCCTGCAGGCGGCGGGCGCCCTCATCGTCGTGGACAGTCTGGCCAACACTACTGCCGCGCTTAACTTTACCAACCAGACAGCCGGCCAATCGGTCACTTTGCAAGCAGGAAAGCACCTGTACATCAATGCCGCGCTGACCACTGCCGGGGCGTCGATCCGGCTGGAGGCCGATTCGCCGCATTCGGGGACGGCACAATCCGCTGACGGCGCCGGTACGCTCACCATCGGCCGGCCCGTAACCAGCAACGGCGGTCAAATCAATCTGATTGGCGCGGGATTCAATTTCACCCAGGATGTCAATGCCGGCGCCGGCGGCATCAACGTTACGGTGTCTCGAAGCAATGTCGGATTCGGTGTCGGCTCGGACATTTCCAATGCGTCCATCAATCGGCTGCTGACAACCGGTGCGCTCACCTTCGGGGAGGCTACGACGGGCGGCGCCAATGGTCTTACGCCCACCAGCCTGAGGGCGCAGAACATCGGCATAGGTCCCTTGACGATTGCGGCGGCGAGCGGTTCGTCCGTTCAATTTCGTGCAAACAACGGTGTGACCCTGACCGGTGGAGCCCTGACGACCAATCAGGCGCTGACCATGAACGGCGATGCGGACGCCAACGGATCAGGTAACGTAAGCGTCGGCCAGGCCATAACGACCAACGGCGGCAATTTCCAGAGCAGCGGCGTGAACTTCGACAACACCGGCGGCCCGCTCACCACGGGCGCCGGTTCTGTCAATTTGAATCACACCGGACCGGTCACGGTCGGCGCCAAAATCACCACCGCCGACGCGCCGATCAGCGTCACCGGCAGCAGCGTCGTTCTGGGCATCCTCCCAGTCGTGACGGCCGGGCAGGGCAACGGCCACGTGCTGTCCGCGGGCAACGGCGCAGTCACGGTGAACGCCGGCGCCGGTGCGATTGCGGTGACCAACCAGCAATGGCAGTTTTCCGAAATAGCGACCACCGGCGGCATCACCCTGACGGCAAGCGCCATCGGCGGACCCAACATCGACGACAATCCCCTGAATGTGAGCGGCGCGACGGCGCTCACCGTCAGCGATACCGGAGCTGGACACATCGACATTCGCGAGCTGGTCAATCCAACCATCGTGAACACGAGCTTCACCCAGGCAAATACGGGCCTGGGTAACGTAAACATCAAATACCAGAACGGAAACGTACTTTCGCTGACTGCGGGGAGCCTGAACGCGTCGAACATTTTGCTTGGCAATCTGAATTTTAATTCCACAGCCGGAAATATTGCCCAGACCGGTGCGCTGACCATTACGGGCGCCGGCAATGCCACATTCACAACCGGCGCCGCAAACGCAACGATCACCCTGAACAGCAACAATGACATCGGGGGAACGGTCTCGTTGAACACCAACGGTGCGGCAGGACATGCCGCGCTTACCGAAGTGAATGGCATCAATTTCGGCAATACCACGGTGGGCGGCAATCTCGTGGCGAGTTCCAACGCGGCGATTGCGGACACGGGTGCATTGACGGTTGCCGGCACCTCCTCGTTCACCACCACGGCGGGCAACGCCGCGATCACATTGAATACGGCAACCAACGTGCTGACCGGTGCGATCACGTTTGCGCCGCAGGGTACGGGCAATGTGACCCTGGTGAACAACACGGCGACGCAACTGGCGGGCTCGACCTTCGGCGGCAACCTGGGGGTCGTCTCCAATGGGGCGATTACCGACACCGGGGCGCTGTCGATCGCCGGCACCACCACCCTGGCGGCTGGTGCGGCGAACAACATCACGCTGGATAACGCGAACAATTTCGGCGGTTCGGTGATGGTGGTGTCGGGCAACAACGTGACCTTGAACGGCGCCGGAGCGATCGATCTGGCGGCCTCGACGGTGTCGGGCGATCTGGTGGTGAGCGCGGCGGGGCTGATCAGTGACAGCGGCAATCTGGCGGTCACTGGCGCCACTACGCTCACCCCGGGTGCGGCGAACAACGCGATGCTGGACTCTGCCGGCAACAACTTTGGTGGTGCGGTGTCGGTGACCAACGGCGCCAACGTGACCCTGGTGGATGCCAATGCGCTGAACCTGGGCGCCATGGCGATCACCGGGGATCTGTCGGCGACGGCGACCCTGGGTGACATCACCAATACGGGTGCGTTGTCGATAGGCGGTAATTCGACCTTCACGGCCGATGCGGCGGGTGCGTCGATCAGCGTCGATAATCCGGGCAATGCGTTCACCGGGACGGTGACGTTTGCGGGCGCGGGCGGGCTGGCGAACGTGACGGTGGTCGATACCACGGCGCTGGATCTTCAGGCGCTCACGCTGACGGGCAATCTGAGTGCGACGGGTATGTCCATGACCGATTCGGGCGCCCTCGCGATTGGCGGCACGACGAGCCTGACGGCCACGGCCGGGGACATCACGCTGAATACGCCAACCAACAACTTCACCGGCGCGGTATCGCTCGCCGGCGGCACGACGCAGATCACCGACAGCAACGCGCTCACCCTGGGTACATTGGCCACGGGTGCGTTGAGCGCAAATTCGAGCGGCGCGTTGAACCTCGGGCAGGGAACGGTGGGCGGGGCCCTGCTCGCCAACAGCGGCGGCAACGCGATCAGCCAAACCGGGGCGCTCACCGTCACCGGTGCGTCCGGCCTGACGGCGACGGGCGCAGCGATCACGCTGATCTCTGCCAACGACTTCCAGGGCGCGGTCACGGCTATCGGCTCCAACATTGCATTGACCGACGCCAATGCGTTGACGGCGGCGCTGACGGCCAGCGGTTCGGGCATCCTGGTTGCGGGCGGTAACCTGGCGGTGAACGGTTCCACCGGCGCCAGCCTGGGCACCCTGACCAGCGGCACCGGCACCACCAGCTTCGGTGCAACCACGGTCGGCAGCAATCTGAGTACGGCCAGCGCCGGCGCGGTGAGCCAGACCGGCGCGCTGACGGTGGCGGGCACCTCGAACATCAACGCGGGCGCCAACGCCATTACCCTGGCAACGGCAACCAACAACTTCGCGGGCGCAGTATCGCTTGCCGGCGGCACGACGCAGATCACCGACAGCAACGCGCTCACCCTGGGCGCCTTGGCCACGGGTGCCCTGAACGTAAACTCGAGCGGCGCGTTGAATCTCGGCCAGGGAAGTGTAGGGGGGGCACTCACCGCAACGAGTAATGGCGGTGAAATCTCCCAGACAGGCGCCTTGACCGTGGCGGGCGCCTCCAGCATCAACGCCGGGGCCGCAGGGATTGTCCTGATGCAGGTGGCGAACGATTTCCAGGGCGCGGTAACGCTGATGAATTCCGGCAATGCGGCATCCATCACGGACGCCAATTCGCTGGCAGTCGGTGGCAGCACCGGAAGCCTGAATGCCACTGCTTTGAACGGAGCACTCACGTTTGGCGCCACCACAGTGACCGGCAATCTGGTGGCCGGCGGCGCCCAGATCAATCAAACGGGCAGTCTGGTGGTGACCGGAACCTCGTCGATTTCCGGCGGCGGAAACACCATCGTGCTCACCAATGCGGCCAATGATTTCGCCGGAGCCGTGACGATTACCGATATGGGCAACATTTCCATCACGGATGTCAACACGCTTATTCTCCAGTCCGTCTTGCCGAACAACAGGACCGGGTCGCTCACAGTCGTAAGTCCGGATTGGCGAGGCAGCAGCGCAGGTTCGATAACCACGGCGGGGACAGCCCCGGCGGGGACAGCCCCGGCGGGGACAACCACGGCGGGGACGACCACGGCGGGGACGACCACGGCGGGGACAGCGACGGCAGAGGTAACCACGGTGGCGACAACCACGATCCCTGGCGGAACGTCGTCGCAAAACCCGCAGTCCGACAGCGTGTTTCCCGGGGCAGCAACCACTACGACGACGCTGGACCAGCAGCGACTGGATTGGGCGGTGACTGGAGCGCAGTTGAGCGCTACCCGTTCTGCTTCGGACCAAGTGCAGGAGGGTTTCGACACCGGCAGCACTCCGCGGCAGATCGAAAACGGATTCTCAGGCGAAATTGGCGTGGCGATGCCGATGCAGCACGATTTTCCACTGCAGGGCGAGCCGATAAATACGCCGGCGTGTGTCGCAGAGAGCAAGCAGGGCGTGGCTTGCAAATAGCGCGGTCCTGCAAGGAACATGGAAAGGGCGCCCAAAGCGCCCTTTTTTTGGCGCGAAGGAAATACGTCCCGGTGGCAATCCCTTGTGGCACGATGCCCCGCATGTCGCCTCATCGGTTGCTGTCCGCATGCGGTATCGCGCTGTTTCTCGCCGCCTGGTTGCCCGGCGCCTGGCCGCCTGCCATGGCGCAGGACTATCCGGCGGTGCTGGACAACCACCGCATCGAACTGCCGCGCGACCATGGCAGTCATCCGGCATTCCGCACCGAATGGTGGTATGTCACCGGCTGGATGAGCGCAGGCGGCGGCAGGGAGATGGGCGTCCAGATCACGTTTTTCCGCAACCGGCCGGGGATCGCGGAGGACAGCAGCAGCAGTTTCGCGCCGAAACAATTGCTGTTTGCGCACGCCGCGCTGGCCGATCCGGAGGCAGGGCGGCTGCTGCACGATCAGCGCTCGGCGCGCGCCGGGTTCGGCATCGCCCGCGCGGAGCAGGGCCGCACCGATGTGCGCATCGACGACTGGTCGCTGGTGCTGGAAGGGGCCACTTACGTGGCGCGCATCGCGGCGCGCGAGTTCGACCTGGAGCTGCGCTTCTCCGCGACGCAGGGCGTGCTGCTGCAGGGACATAACGGCTACAGCCGCAAAGGCCCGCGTGCCGGGCAGGCCAGCTACTACTACAGCCGGCCGCAGCTTGCCCTCACCGGATCGGTGACCTTGCGGCCGGACTCGGGCACGCCGCGCGGCGGCGCGAGGAAGATGCAGGTCGAAGGCCGCGCCTGGCTCGACCACGAATGGTCCAGCCAGGCGATGGCAGAAGAGGCGGTCGGCTGGGACTGGATCGGCATCAATCTCGACGATGGCGGCGCGCTGATGGCATTTCGCATGCGCGATGCCGGAGGCGGGGTGTTCTGGGCTGGCGGTACGCATCGCTCGGCCGGGGGCAGGGTGCGCGTGCTGCGCCCCGCGGAGGTGCATTTCACGCCGCTGCGGCGCTGGCGGTCGCCGCGCACCGGCGCCGATTACCCCGTGGCAATGCGTGTCCGGATCGGGCAGGTGCAGTCCGCGGGCATGATCATCGAACTGGAGCCGGTGATGGAAGATCAGGAACTGGATTCGCGCGCGAGCACCGGTACCGTCTATTGGGAGGGTGCGGTGCGTGTCCGCCGCGGCGGCAAGCCCGTGGGGCGCGGCTACCTGGAGCTGACGGGATACTGGCAGCCTTTGAAACTGTGATAAATATATAAAATGATATAGCAGTGTGCCGGTTGAATCCGCACTTACGGGATCCGGCTGTTATAAAGTTCAACTTTTCAGGAGGGGACCGGGCGTGGCAGCGGAATACGCGACAATTCAGGGCCGCAACCTCGAATACATCCGGTTGCCCGGCACGGCGCCGCAACTGGTGTTCCTGCACGAAGGGCCGGGATCCATTTCCCTGTGGCGGGTCGCCATCCAGGGCATCGATGATGAGTACCGCGCCCTGGCGCAGCTTGAGCCGGTCGCGGCGAAGGTTTCAGGTCCCGTGGATCTGCTGAAACTGCCCGATTGCAGGCATTCGCCGCATCGCGATCAGCCCGGCAAGACGCTGGCCGCGATGGTGCATTTCGTCCGCAGGCTGACTGCAGCGGGGCACGGCGCCATGCGATCCGGTGTTTCATGATCCGCGATGAAACCACAGCAGCGACAGCACCGACGCGGCGATCACCAGGATTACCGCGGCGGCGCTCCAGAGGGCGCTGATCTCGGTGTCCTTGCGCTCCATGGCGAACTTCGAGTTGAGGCTTTGATAGACCTTGCGCAGGTCGGCGGCGGTGCCGGCGTGGAAGTATTCGCCGCCGGTGATCCGGGCGATGCCCTTCAGGGTTTCTTCGTCGAGCCGCACGTAGAACGACATGCCGCCGAAGCCGATCATGCCGCCGTCGTGCGTGCCGAAGCCGACGGTAAACACGCGCACGCCGCGGTCGGCCGCCATTTTCGCCACTTCGAGCGGGTCGGGCCCGGTGGTGCGGCGGCCGTCCGAGAGCAGGATGATGGCGCCCGAGGTATGGGAACCGGGCGCCACCGGCTTGAAGTCTTTTTTTTCCACCCGGCCCGCCTTGCGCGAGCGGTCGATGGTCGCGGCGCCGCCGCCATAGCGCGAGAAAGAACTGTCGAATACCGCCGCTTCCAGATCGATGCCGTCGTTGGGAAACAACTGCGCCAGCGCCAGCAGCAGCCCTGAGCCGGTGGCGGTGGCGCGCTGCAGCTCGAAGCGGTCGATGGCCGCGAGCATGTCCTCGCGCTTGTCGGTGATGGCCTGCACCACCGCAGCCGTTCCGGCGAAGGTGACGATGCCGAGGCGGACGTCGCGCGGCAGATCCTCGATGAAGGCTTTCGCCGCGCTCTGGGCGGCGCTGATGCGGTTGGGCTCGACGTCGGTCGCCTGCATGCTGCGCGACACATCCATGGACAGGATCAGGGTCAGATATTCCGCCGGCAGGATCACGCTGGCGGTCGGCCGGGCGATGGCAATGATGGCGGCGAGCATCGCCAGCAGGAACAACGCCGGCGGCACGTGGCGCCGGTAGCGCCGGCCCGCGCCGAGCGCGGGCCTTATCAGCATCAGGCTGGCGTAACGAACCGCCGCTTTTTTCCTGCGGCGCAGCGCCCAGACATAAGCGGCGATCAACGCCGGAATGGCAAGCAACAGCCACAGCAGGTCTGGCCAGAGAAACCGCATCGTTCTCCCCTTGCAGTTCAGAGCGCATGCGACGCGCCGCGGAATCAAAACGCCGGCAGCCCCGTGAAAACTTCCTAGCCACGACCCGGAACGAATCGGGGCAACGGTAATGCGCGTCAGTACAGAGTGCTTTTCAAGCGCGTTACATGGGGAATGCGAAACAGCGTGCGCCTTTTCTGCATGCCCTGCTTACGGTACTTCGGATGGCGCCGTCAGGCAACCTCCTCCAGCTCCCCTCAAGCCTGTTCCGGCCCCTCCAAGTTGCGTTCCGGAGCAGCTATCGCTTGGGCGCGCCCTCGGGTAAGCTCGACGCGCGGGCGAGCCCGACCCCGGAAACCCGCGCGTTCTGGAGTATCGTTCGCCCGCGCGGCGAGCGACATCGAGTAGATCGCATCGAGCAAAGGAGGAAACATCATGCTTGCACCACGCGCAGTCCTGAAATTGGCTCTGCTGGCCGCGGCCGCCCTGACGCTGCCGATCGGTGAGGCCGGAGGGCAGACCTGGCCGAGCCGGCCCATCCGTTTCGTGGTGCCCTTTCCGCCCGGCGGCTCCAACGACGTCCTGGCGCGCCTGTTCGCCGAGCGCCTGCCGGCGAGTCTCGGCCAGCCGGTGGTGGTCGAAAACAAACTCGGCGCCGGCGGCAACATCGCCACCGAGTTCGTCGCCAAGCAGCCGCCCGACGGCCACACCCTGCTGCTGTCCTCCAATACTCACTTGATCAATGCGGTCTTCTTCGCGAAGCTCCCGTACGATCCGATCGGCGACTTTCAGACGGTCTCGCTGGTGGCCTCGTTGCCGTTCGTGCTGACGGTGAACTCGAACCTGCCGGCGACCACGGTGAAGGAATTCATCGCTTACGCGACGGCGAAACCGGGCGCCACCTTTGCCACCGCCGGCATCGGCACGCCGCATCACCTCGCGGCGGAACTGCTGAAAAGCATGACCGGCATCCAGATCGTGCACGTGCCCTACAAAGGCGCCGCGTTTCTCGTTCCGGCGCTGCTCGCGGGCGAGGTCACTTTCTCCATCGCGGCGATCAACTCGCTGCTGCCGCATTACAAGTCCGGCAAGCTGCGCCCGCTTGCAGTGGCCGACCGGGCACGAACGCCCCTCCTGCCGGAGGTTCCGACCATCGCCGAGGCGGGGCTGCCGGGCTACGAGCTCGAAGTCTGGTTGGGGGTGCTGGCGCGCTCCGGCACGCCCAGGCCGATCGTCGATCGGCTGAACGCCGAGATCAACCGCATTATCCAGGACCCGCAAATCATCAGCGAAAGGCTCAAGCCGATCGGGCTTTCGCCGGCGGGCACCACCCCGGAGCGTTACCTGGAGATCATGAAGGCCGACCTGGCGAAGTACGCCAAGATCGCCAGGGATGCCGGTATCAAATCGGAGTAGCGCCTCGCGCCGGATGTGAAGCGCAGGCACAAGTTGCCGGCTCCGGGGCGCAGCTGCCCGGCGGCCTTGCTCACCCGCGGCTGCAGCATGGCCGGTGCAGAATGACATGGGTACAGGACGGATACACCTGAGCCCGCCGCCCGTGATACCGTCTGCATCGCATCGGCGGGAACGAGCCGGCCGGGTTGAACTGCGAAGAGGTGTGCAACCCAGGCGCCACAGGTTGCTGATCCGATTTGCGCCCGCCCCCGGCGCCGAGCCGCCGCACCCCCCATTCGATGAATTAATTCCTCATCCAGCGTGAAACGAGCACCGCTCTACAGCAGGACACGCAGCGCGCGCGAGATTCCCGGGTGGCTGCCGCCCGCCGTGCCCCCGCACGCCAGCCGGTCCGCCAAATCGCAACGCGGCACGCCGCCTGCCGCTGTCCGGTCGGCGCCGCCGGCGCAGCGATGGACGGCGCGGGTCCGCGGTTTTTTCCGACGTCATGAGCGCCTCGCATTGTTGGCCGCGGCATTGCTCCTCGGGCTGCTGCCGGTGCTGGTGTTCTGGGCCACGCAGCCCGCGCCGCGCGACATCACCCAGGAGGACGTCGATGCCGCGGTGTTGAATACACTGGAAAACAAAAGTCTGCCCTCGCGCGCCGCCAGGGCCGCCGAAGCGGTGCGGCAGGCGGTGGTGCGGGTACGCGGCTTCGGCCAGGATCCGGACGATCCCGAAGGCGCGGAAGTGGAACGCGGTGTGGGTTCGGGGGTGGTGATCGTGGACCAGGGCCTGATCCTGACCAACCTGCACGTGGTGATCAGCGCCAAGCGGGTGATGGTCACGTTCTCCGACGGGCTGGAATCGGAGGCGGACCTGGTTGGCGCCCATCCGGAAAACGATCTCGCGCTGATCCGGGCGCGCAGCATCCCCGATGATCTGCCGGCGGCAACACTGGGCTCCTCGCAGAGCCTCAGGCCCGGCGATGAGGTCGTCGCCGTCGGTTTCCCGTTCGGCATCGGACCATCGGTGTCCGCCGGGGTCGTGTCCGGCCTTAACCGCGAATTCCGTTCGCCCGAAGGACAACGGATGCTGACCAGGCTGATCCAGTTCGATGCCGCCGCCAATCCGGGCAATTCGGGCGGCCCGCTGGTCACCATGGATGGTGAGGTGGTTGGCATCGTGACCGCCATCCTCAATCCGACCGAGGCGCGCACCTTTATCGGCATCGGTTTTGCGGCGACCATCGAAGCGGCGGGAAGCGCAGTGGGCATCCCGCCGTTCTGAGCGCCATCATGCGCGTGACCGACACTCAATCGACCCGCAACCCGGAACGCCAAGGACAGGACTGATGAACGACAAGCTGATCGAACGCACCGGCGTCGCCTCGCTGATGGAAAGCGTGCTCTACGAAGTGAAGCGCGTTGTGGTGGGGCAGGATCATTTTCTGGAGCGGGTGTTGGTGGCGATGCTGGCGCAGGGCCATTTGCTGGTGGAAGGCGTGCCTGGCCTGGCCAAGACCCTGACCGTGAAGACCCTGGCGCAGACTTTGCGCGGCCAGTTCAAGCGCATCCAGTTCACCCCGGACCTGCTCCCGGCGGACCTGATAGGCACGCGCATGTACAACCAGAAATCGGGCGAATTCAGCACCAGTCTCGGACCGGTGTTCACCAACCTCTTGCTCGCCGACGAGATCAACCGCGCGCCGGCCAAGGTGCAGAGCGCGCTGCTCGAAGTGATGCAGGAGCGGCAGGTCACCATCGCCGGGGAGACCCACAGAGTGCCCGAGCCGTTCCTGGTGATGGCGACGCAGAATCCGATCGAAACCGAGGGAACCTATCCGCTGCCCGAGGCACAGGTCGATCGCTTCATGATGAAGATCCTGATCGGTTATCCGACCGAGGAGGAAGAGTTCGTTATCGTCGAGCGCGTCACCGGCGCGGCGATCCAGGTGGCCGCGGTGGCCAGTCCCGCGCAACTGGGCGCGCTGCAGCGCGAGTGCCGCAGCATCTACGTCGATCCGATGCTGATCCAGCACGCGGTCAAGCTGGTATCGGCCACGCGCCATCCGGCGCGCTACGGGCTGGAGGAGATCGCCCGCTACATCACCTACGGCGCCAGTCCGCGCGCCACCATCAATCTCATCGAGGGCGCCCGGGCGCTGGCATTTCTCCGCGGCCGGCACTACGCGCTCCCGGAGGACGTCACCGACCTGGTCGGCGACGTGATGCGGCATCGCCTGGTGCTGTCCTACGAGGCGCTGTCGGATGCGTTGACGGCGGATCAGTTGATCACGCGCATCCTGCAGGTCATTCCGGCCCCGGACAAACCGCTTGCCACGCATGTTCAGGTCGCGGCGGAAAACTGAGGCGGCAAAGGGGCGCTCGCCTCACCGTACCGGTGTGGCGCCGGCGCCGCAGCCGCACGGCGCCGGGGAGCCTCAGGCAGCGCATCGTACCGGGGTGCCGCCGGCGCATCCGGAAAAGGCGGCTGCCCCGGGAACCGCGCGGCGCACCGATCCGGAAACCTTGCTGCGCCGTCTCGAATGGACCGTCATTCGCCGTCTGCACGGGCTGCTGCAGGGCGACTACAGGACGCTGCTGCGCGGTTTTGGCCTGGATCTGGCCGACCTGCGCGAGTACCAGGCGCACGACGACGTGCGCTACATCGACTGGAACGTCACCGCGCGGCTGCAGACGCCGCATGTGCGCGAATTCCAGGAGGACCGCGAGGTCACGGCCTGGTTCCTGCTTGATCTCACCGGATCGGTGGACTTCGGCTCGCACGGGGTGCGCAAGCGCACCGTGTCGGCGGAGCTGGTCGGCGTGCTGGCGCGGCTGCTGACACGGCGCGGCAACCGGGTGGGCGCGGTGCTGCACGGCGACCGCGATACCCAGGTGGTGCCCGCCGGCGGCGGCCGCCGCCAGGTGCTGCATCTGCTCGAGCGGATGCTGCGTCTGGGCGATCAGCCGCGCCAGGCCGCGCGAGGACACGGGCCGGGAGCCTTGCCGGACGGCCCCCCCGGCAAGGAAACCAACCTCAGCGAGTTGTTCGAAAAAGCGCAACAGGTGATGAAGCGCCGCTCGATCGTTTTCGTCGTCTCCGATTTCATCAGCACACCGGGCTGGGCGAAGGCGATCAACCTGCTTGCGCGCAGGCACGAAGTGGTGGCCGTAAGACTCTACGATGCCATGGAGATGGCATTGCCCGACGTGGGATTGGTCTTCCTGCAGGACGCGGAAACCGGGGAACAACTGTTCATCGACAGCCACGACCGGGGTTTTCGCAGGCGCTTTGCCGAGGCGGCGGCGCAGCGCGAAACGGCGCTGCGCGCGACACTGGCCGAGGCGGGCATCGATTGTCTCGAACTGGCCACCGAGGACAATGTCGGCGAGGCATTGCTGCACTTCAGCGAACTGCGCAAGCGCCGCAGCCAGCTCGCCGCGGGCGGCGGCATGGGCGCGAAGCCCCTGGCTGTGTAAGCCGCGCGCAGCCGCAAGCGAAGTCAAAGAGCCATGCCGGCCGTACGCGATCTGACCCTGATGTGGCCGGCGCTGCTGTGGCTGCTGTTGCTGCTGCCGCTGCTGGTGCTGTGCTACGGGCGGCTGCTGGCACGGCAGCGCAACGCTTCGTTGCGCTTGGCCGGTCTTGCCATGGCGATGCAGTCATCCGGCGCAGGTGCGCTCGAAGGCGCGCTTGACGTTGCGGGGGCGGGCGGCGCCGCCCGGCCCGGCAAATGGGCGGGGAGGGCCGCCCTGCGGCGGCACGGCCCGGCGCTGCTGATGCTGCTCGGTGTTGCCACCCTGATCTTTGCCGTGGCGCGGCCTCAGGCCGTGGTGATGCTGCCGTCCCGCCTCGATGCGATCATCCTCGCGATGGATGTGTCCGGGAGCATGCGCGCCACCGACATCGCGCCCAACCGGATGGCCGCCGCGCAGGCTGCCGCCCGCGCCTTCATCGCCGATCAGCCGAGCCAGGTGCGCATCGGCGTGGTCGCGGTGGCCGCTTCCGCGTCGCTGGTCCAGACACCCACCGAAAAGCGCGAGGACATCATCAACGCCATCGACCGGTTTCAGTTGCAGCGCGGCACCGCGCTGGGCGCCGGGCTGGTCATAGCGCTGGCCACCTTGCTCCCCCAGGGCGGTATCGACGTGGAGAAGATCATTTCCGGCAGGAGCGCCGGGCGCTGGAGCCGCGATGCGGCGCGGCAGGCGCAGATCGACAACTTCAAGCCGGTGCCGCCCGGATCGAACGGCGCCGCCGCCATCGTGCTGCTCTCCGACGGCCAGAGCAACACCGGCCCGGAATTGCTCGAAGCCGCAAAACTGGCTGCCGAGCGCGGCGTGCGCGTTTTCACCGTGGGGGTGGGGACGACCGAGGGAGCCACCCTGAGCGTGGACGGCTGGTCGATGCGGGTGCGCCTGGACGAGCAGGCGTTGAAAAAAGTCGCCCTGATGACGCAGGGCGAATATTTTCGCGCGGCCGATGCGCACGAACTGAAAAAAATTTACCGGAACCTGAGCGGCAGGCTCGCCCTCACCAAGGGACGCGCTACCGAACTCACGTCGCTGTTCGTCGCCATCGGCGCGGCGCTGGCGCTGCTCGGCGCGCTGTTGTCGGTGATGCGCTCGAACCGGATCCTTTAGGCTTCACCCGGGTCCGCCCGCCATGATCGCGTCGATCCCGCTCATCTCGTCCGCGGTGAGCCGCCACGCGCTCGCCTTCGCATTCGACTGCACCTGCTCGGGCCGGGTTGCGCCGCAGATGACACTGCCGATGAACGGCTGGCTTGCCAGCCAGCCGATGGCCAGTTCCAGTATCGAGTGGCCGCGCTCGCGGGCGTATGCCTCGAGCTTTACCAGGGCGGCAAAGTTCTTTTCGCTCAGCATGCCGTCGTAGAACGGATTGGGCCGGGACAGGCGCGTGCCCGGCGCCGGCGCCTCGCCCGGCCGGTACTTCCCGGTCAGGAGGCCCGCGGCGAGCGGGTAGTAAGGCAGCAGGCTCAAGCCGTGTCGCCGGCACGCCGGTCCCAGGTCGCCGTTGGCCGCCTGCTCGAGCAGGTTGTAGCGGTTCTGGGCGCTGATGAAAGGCGTGAGGCGGCGCGACTTCGCCGTCCAGGCGGCTTCCACCACGTCCACCGCACTGTAGTTGCTGCAGCCGATGTAGCGCACCTTGCCGGCTTTGACCAGGCCGTCGAGCGTGGCCAGGGTTTCCTCGATGGGCGTGGCCGGGTCGGGGTGGTGCATCTGCAACAGGTCGATGTAGTCGGTGTCGAGACGGCGCAAAGATGCCTCCACTGCCCGGATGAGATAGCGACGCGATGCCCCTGACCAGTACGGCCCGTCACCCATGACCCCGGTGACTTTGGTCGCGAGGATGACGTCGCGGCGGGATGTTTTCAGCGCCGCGCCCAGATACGTTTCCGACAGCCCGCGGCTGCCGTAGGTGTCGGCGGTGTCGAAAAAAGTGACGCCCATGTCCAGGCATTTATTCACGATGGCCCGGGTGCCGGCGGCATCCACGCTGCGCCCCAGGTTGTTGCAGCCGAGCCCGACGATTGACACCCTGAGGCCGGTGTGTCCGAGGTGCCTGTGTTCCATGATTCAGGCCTTCCTGTTCAGCCGATACGAGCGGGATGCCTGCGCGGCGTTGATCCCGCCGCCGGCGTCCCGCGGGGCCGGGCGCGCAACGCGGCGGCGGACAGGGTGCGCTAGGCTGCCAGTCTGGCCGCACTCCTGCTGGCGCGGGCCAGCGCCCCGGCCGCATTTCCCGCGAGGATGGCGTGCTTGTCGGCATCGCTGATGCGCGCCGCGGCAATCGCGTCGTTGGACCATTTCATGCCGAAATCGGTGCCGTCTGAGCCGTACACGATCCGTTTCGCGCCATAGACCTCCACCGCGCGCTCGATGGCGCGCGCGCCGAGGGAATTGCAATCCACCAGCACCCGTCCGGAGCGGATGCGTTTCGAGGGCAGTTCGTCGCCGGGCCGATCGATCAGGCTGCGATGATCGAGACGTTCGATCTCGAACGGGATGTTGCCGCCCAGGTTGTGGCTCATCACGGTGAGGTGCGGCCAGGCGGCGAGGAAATCGGTGAGGCAGAAGGTAATCATGTTGGACGACAGCCGCGACTGCATGTCGAGCGTGCCGATGCGCGCATGGCCGTTGTCCGAGGTGTCCACCCTGGGCGCCTCCGGATCGTCGGTGATGCGCCCGTAATGTATGAGCAGAATGGCGTGCCGCCTGTCGGCTGCTTCGAGCACCGTCCTGAACCGTTCGGCGCGGCGCACCGACAGGAAACCGTCGCCGGGCAACAGCGCCCCTACCATGCCGGGCAGCGCCATGGCGCGCTCGAATTCCGCAAGGGTTGCGCCGCTGTCGGCCACCGGCAATGCCGCCAAGCCGGAAAACCGGTCCGGATGCGCGTGGCACATTGCCGAAACCGCATCGTTGAAATGGCGGCACAGGGGCAGCGATTCGGCCAGCGGCAGGCACTCGATGCCGAATACCGTGGTGAGCGACAGCACGCCGTGGCTGACGCCGTTGCGATCCATCTCTGACAGACGCAACTGGACATCCTCGAAACCCTCATCCAGCCCGATCGAGCCGAATCCGCACTGAACGGATTGCCTGCCGTCGTCGCCGCGTCGAATCATCGGCGGGGTGATGCGCGAACGCAGCGCGTCCGCGAGAACATCGGGAATCCAGTGTGCGTGCAGGTCGATGGACATGGCGTATCGCGGCGCGTGAGGCCGCCCTTTATCGTGGCGTTATAAGGGATGGCGCGATGAAAATGTATTCCAGTTCGGCAGGCATGGCAATGGCTGCGCCGGACAGTGCGTTGCCCCGGCGCCGGTCCCCGCGGCAATCCCGCAACCGCGGCAAGCGCAATCGATCCGCGCCGCATGGCTGCGTAATCCGGCCTGAGGTCGGCCGGCTTGGCGCGGCGGCGCCATCATCCGCGGCTGCGCCATGCCTTTTCAGCCACGCGCGTAGCGATTGCGCGACGACCAGGGCTGCGTGCAGGGACAAATATTTCATGACATTCATTCTTGCAGATGCCTCAGAAACGGCCTAAAACGTCAAGGTAATTTCCAGAAATAGTATATCCTGTAGGTGAAATCCGGCGGTGAAATCCGGCGCCTGCGGACCCGTCGCGGTGGTGAACCATGCTGACCCGATGGAGGGCCTTGCCGGCCGGACGATGGCGCGAAGCACAAATCCGAACGAAAATAGACCTGCTGTCACGCTATCCGAAGCGCGGCCCGGCTGCTGTTCGACGACATGCCCATCGGAACATTTTTGACCGACGCCACATCCTTATCAGTCTTCCCCTTTCGCTCTCCGGGAATGGACGGGGGGGAATGATTTATGCACTCTGACAGCGACGCTCCCCCCGGCAGGAGTCAGCCGGGAGACGTCCCGAGCGCGGCCGACCGGAATCCGGTCCGGGGGCCCGGAGGGGCGGATCCACAGCGCCGGCAAGCGGCTCTGGCCGGGCAGGAACGGGAGCGGTTGCTGGCGAGCGAGCGCAACGCCCGCGACGCGGCCGAGCGCGGCGCCGCGGAACTGTACGTGGCCATCCAGGCAATTCCCGATGCCATCTATTTTGGCAACGAGCAGGGCATCACCCGCTGCAATGACGCTGCGCTGCGCATGTTCGGCGCCGCGTCGCTCGAGGATCTGCAGGCACGCAGCGAGGAATTGGGCAGGAAGTTCCGGGCGCGCTACGAGCGCGACGGCCCGCCGGTCAAACCGCAAGACCTGCCCTTTGCCCGCGCGCTGCGTGGTGAGACCGCGGTATTGGAGACCTGGGCCACGCAGCCGGACACGGGGGAGGACCTCTACATCCGCGCAACGTCTGCGCCCATCATCATCGACGGAAAGATCTGCGGCGCGGTGGCCGTCCATGCCGATCTCACCCGGCAAAAGCGCATCGAGACTGCATTGCGCGAGCGCGACGAGCAACTGAAGGCGCTTATCGTCAGCGTCCGGGACTATGGCATCTTTGTCATCAGCGTGGACGGGACCATCGTTACCTGGAACGAAGGGGCGGAACTGATGACCGGCTACACCATGGCCGAGGCCATAGGCATGCCGTACGCCAATCTGTTTACGCCGGAGGACCGCCAGGTGTGGTATCCCGAGCACGTCATGGCTGTCGCGGCGCAGACGGGTGAATACACCGGCGACGGCCAGCGGACGCGCAAGGACGGTTCACGCTACGAGGCCGCGGTGGTGCTGTCGGCCACGCACGGGCCGCAGGGAGAGCTGCTCGGCTATCTGAATCTCACCCGGGACGTCACCGAGCGCATGCGCACCGACCGGGAGCGCGAGCAATTGCTGAGCACGGTACAGGCCTGGCACGCCGAGGCTGCGCGCGCCAGCCGGATGAAGGACGAATTCCTCGGCACCCTTTCGCACGAATTGCGCACCCCCCTCTCCGCCATCCTCGGCTGGTCGCAGGTGCTCGCGCGGGGCCCGCGAAGCGACAGCAACCTGGAAAAGGGCCTGTCGGCGATTTCGCGCAATGCGCGGGCGCAGGCACAACTCATCGACGACCTGCTCGACATGAGCCGCATCGAATCCGGGAATCTGCGGATCGAGGTTGGACCGGTGGAACTCCCCGAGGTGATCGCACGGGCGGTGGAATCGCTGTTGCCGGCGGCGCAGGCGAAGAGCATCAGCGTGCAGACCATCCTGGATCCGCTGGGCGGCACGGTGTCGGGCGATGCGGCGCGACTGCAGCAGGTCGTCCGGAACCTGCTCAGCAACTCGGTCAAATTCACGCCGAAAGGCGGCAGGATCAGCGTCACCCTGGAGCGGGTGGATGCGCACATTGAAGTCCATGTATCCGACACCGGGCATGGCATACGCGAGGAATTTCTTCCCTGCGTGTTCGACCGGTTTCGCCAGCAGGACGCTTCGACGACGCGCCGCCAGGGCGGGCTGGGCATCGGCCTGTCGCTGGTGAAAGATCTGGTGGAGCTTCATGGCGGCGATGTGCGGGCGCACAGTGAGGGTGAAGGAAAGGGCGCCACCTTCACCGTTGCGCTGCCGTCCATGGCGGGACTGGTTTACGGGAAACGGCCTGCCCGTCGCGCCGAAGACAGGCGTGAGCCGCTGCCGCTGCCGCCCATCAGCCTGGAGGGCGTCAGGGTGCTGATCGTCGATGACGCCGAGGAAGCCCGTGCCATCGCCAGGCGCGTGCTGGAAGCGTCGGGGGCGGAAGTGATCGGCGCCGGCAGCGCACAGGAAGGACTGGAACGGCTGCAGCGGGATCGGCCGCACGTGATCCTCAGCGACAGCCGCATGCCGCTGCACGAGGGCCACGAATTTCTCCACTGGGTGCGCAACCTCGACGATGACGCCGGGGGACGCACCCCGGCCATTGCCTACATGGCCTTCGCGCGCAGCGAGGACCGGCAGCGCGCGCTGCTCGCGGGTTATCAATCCAATCTGGTGAAGCCGGTCGATCCGGCCGAACTGATTACCGTGGTGGCAAGCGTGGCCGGCCGGATCGGCCCGTCCAGATCACAGAAGTAGCCGGATCGGCGATGGCTGCCGCTGACAGTTCAGGTGCAGGCCGGCGGGAGGATTGGCGGTTAAAATCGTGCCGTTGAGGTCAGCAAGGCGTTGCAGGCAGGCTAAAGAGTAAGGAGCAGTACGAATGAGTGCAGTCGTTGCAGGGGCCGTCCGTAGCGACGTCAAGATCGTCGGTCTGGTCGGGGGTGCCCACCTGCTCAGCCATTTCTTCCAGTTGGTCATCCCGACGCTGTTCCCGCTGATCAAGGCAGAGCTCCATACCGGCTATGCCGGCATGGGATTGGCGATGACGATGCTCTACCTGGTTTCCGGGTTGATGCAGACGCCGGCGGGCTTCGCCGTGGACCGTTTCGGCGGCAAGGCGGTGCTTGCGGCCGGGCTCGGGTTTGTCGGCCTCGGCCTCATCGTGGTTGCGGGCGCGACTTCCTATTGGGTGTTTGTGCTCGGGACGATGATTTTCGGCGTCGGCAACGCGGTGTTTCATCCGGCCGATTTCTCCATCCTCAATGCCCGCGTGTCGCCGGCCCGGCTGGGCCACGCGTTCAGCGTGCACGGCATCGGCGGCAACCTCGGCTGGGCGATGGCGCCGCCGTTTGCCATCGCCATCGGCTCGGTGTGGGGATGGCGAACCGCGGTGCTGTGCGCCGGCGCGATCGGTGTGATCGCCGCACTGGTGATCGCCAGCCAGCGGATTCTTGCGGTCCAGGCAGATGCCGCGGCGTTGCGCACCCGGCAGAAGAAAACCGGGCTGCGCGCCAATATCAAGTTGCTGACGGCGGCGCCGGTGCTGATGTGCTTCACTTTTTTCGGCTTCACGGCGGCGGGCACGGTGGCGCTGCAGACTTTCGCCACCACCGCGCTGATGGCCGTGTATGGCGTGCCGCTGCTGGTGGCGAGCGCCGGACTGACCGGCTTTCTGCTGGGCGGCGCGGCGGGCATGCTGTGCGGTGGCTTCGTCGCCACCAGAACATCGCGGCATGGGCTGGCCACCACCGTGGGCATGTCCGGCACCGCGGTTCTGGCGCTGTTGCTCGGCAGCGGCATGCTGACCCCCGGTTCCCTGATGGTGGTGATGACGCTCGCCGGTTTCTCCTTCGGCTCGATCGGACCGGCGCGCGACATCATCGTGCGCGAGGTCACGCCGGCGCACGCGCGCGGCAGGGTGTACGGATTCGTTTATTCCGGCATGGACCTCGGCTCGGCGCTGTCGCCGCCCGTGTTCGGCTGGCTGATCGATATCGGCCGGCCGAATTACCTGTTTTTTGGCGCGGCCTTGGTGCTGGTGCTGTCGCTCGCGACCCTGGGCGAAATCAGGCGCTCGCGACCGGTCGCGGCCTGAGCGGTTGCAGGGGGATCAGCGGCCTGATCCGAGCAATCGCCGCGATTAGCGCCCCGTGGCGCCCCGGCCCTTTTCCCGGCTATCGGACGATTCAGAGCTTGACGCAGATGTTGGTCGGCTCGGAGTAGAAGTTGAGCGAATGCAGGCCGCCTTCGCGGCCGATGCCGGAGAGCTTGGCGCCGCCGAACGGGGTGCGCAGGTCGCGCAGGAACCAGCAGTTCACCCAGGCGATGCCGCATTCCATGGCATGCGCAACCCGATGGCCGCGCGACAGATTGGTGGTCCATAGCGTCGAGGCGAGGCCATAGACGGTGTTATTGGCCATCTCGATCGCCTCTTCTTCGCGGTCGAACGGCGCAAGGTGGGCGCAGGGACCGAAGATTTCTTCCTTCACGGTGCGCGCGTCCTCCGACAGCCCGGTCCACAACGTGGGTTGAATGTAGCAGCCCTGGTCGCGCGCGTCGCCGAATTGCGGCACGCCGCCGCCGGTCACGAGCGTGGCACCTTCCTTGAGCGCAAGGTCGTAGTAGGCGAGCACCTTGTCGCGATGGGCCTTCGAGATGAGCGGCCCGAGGGTGCAGGTGCTGTCCCCCGGCAACGCCATGACCAGCCCTTCGGCTTTTGCTTTCAGCGCGGCGACGAAGCGGTCGAAAATCGGACGTTCCACGTACACGCGCTCGGGGGCGAGACATACCTGACCGCAGTTGGAGAAGATCGCGGTGGCCATGCCGGCGACCGCGGCGTCGAAATCGCAATCCGCGAAGACGATGCCGGGATTCTTGCCGCCCAGCTCGAACGAGATCGGTTTTACCGTCGGCGCGACCGCTTTCATGATGGCGGCGCCGGTTCCCGTTTCGCCGGTGAAGGTGATGCCGTTGACCTGCGGGTGGGTGGTGATGAATTCGCCGGCGGAATCGGGGCCGTAGCCATGCACCACGTTGAACACCCCGGGCGGCACGCCGGCGTCGTGCATCACTTCGGCCAGCAAGGTGGCGGTGGAGGGCGTCTCTTCGGAGGGCTTCGCCACAATGGTGTTGCCGCAGGCGAGCGCCGGCGCGAGTTTCCAGGTGAGCAGCAGCAACGGAAAGTTCCACGGTGCAATGACCCCGATCACGCCGAGGGGCTTGCGCATCGCGTAATTGACCGCGCCCCTGCCATCCACCGTGTCGAGGAAGTAGGACTCGGTGCCGTAGCTGCGCACGATGTCCGCGAACACCCGGAAATTGGCCGCGCCGCGCGGTATGTCGAGATGGCTGGCGAGGCTGTGTGGCTTGCCGGTGTCGGCGATCTCCGCGTTGACGAATTCATCGAAGCGCTTTTCGATGCCGTCGGCGATCTTGCGCAGCATGCCGACCCTGGCCTCCAGCGACATCCTGCCCCACGGCCCTTTCAGGGCGCGGCGCGCCGCCTTGACCGCCTCGTCCACCAGGGCGCGGTCGGCTTCGTGTACCTGGGCGACCACCGTGCCATCGACCGGATTGATTTTGGTGAATTGCTTCGCGCTGCCGAGGAACTTGCCATCGATGTAATTCCTGCGCTCCTGCACTTTGATATTGGCGTTCATGTCGTCCTCTTCAATGACCTTGGATAAAAAGCAAAACGCGCCACGCTTTGCTTCGAAATCGTGTTTTTGCGCGGATGGCTTCATCATCCGTGCAAAAACACGATTCGCCTTTTTTTCCTCAACTACTGCGGTTCCTGGAACCGTTATCCCGATACGACGACCGCAGGGCTCCTTGATTCAGTCCGGATGATGAAGCTATCCGGACTGAATCAAGGACCTTGTATAAAGGCAAAACTTCAGCTTTTCTTCGAAATCGTGTTTTTGCGCGGATGGCTTCATCATCCGTGCAAAAACACGATTCGCCTTTTTTTCCTCAACTACTGCGGTTCCTGGAACCGTTATCCCGATACGACGACCGCAGGGCTCCTTGTTTTAGTCCGGATGATGAAGCCATCCGGACTAAAACAAGGACCTTGTATAAAGGCAAAACGCGCCACGCTTTTCCTCGAAATCGTAGAACGCTTGCCCGATCTTCGACAAACTCGCTCTCGGCCGGCTCCGACAGGCTCGCCAGTGTAGCCTGACCCCAGCGGCGATGCCTGCCGTGCCGGCCGACTCGTGGCCGGCTGAAGCGGGCTGAACCGTTACTTCCCCAGCCGGCCCAGGTGCCGCAGTTCGGGAAACCAGCGCAGTCCGGCAACGACGAACAGGATGGTCGCCACGCCGCCCGAAACCACGGCGAATGCCGGACTGGTCAGGGCCGCCACTGCGCCCGATTCGAACGCCCCCAGTTCGTTCGACGAACTGATGAATACCCGGTTCACGGCGGATACCCGCCCGCGCAGTGCATCGGGCGTATGGAGCTGCACCACGGTGTGGCGGATCACCACGCTGATGTTGTCGGCCGCGCCGAGCGCCATCAGTGCCGCGAACGATACCCAGAACCAGGTGGACAAGCCGAACACGACGGTGGCGGCGCCGAAACAGCTGATGGCGAGAAAAAACACCCGGCCGCTGCGCTCCAGGGGCGGCCGATAACCCTGAGTGGCCGCCATGGCGACAGCGCCGATGGCGGGGGCCGAGGCGAGCCAGCCGAGGCCGGCGGGTCCGACCTGCAGGATGTCCTTGGCGTAGATCGGCAGCAGCGCCGTTGCCCCGCCGAACAGCACCACCATCAGGTCCAGGGTCAGCACGCCCAGGATGGTTCGCTCGCGCCACACGTGCGACAGACCCGCGAACAGCTCGCCCCAGGAACGCGCCGGCTGGACGTGGGTGGGCGGATAGCGCCCGATGCAGGCGGCCAGCGCCAGTGCCGCCAGCGCGCAGCCGAAATTGATCGCGTAAACGCCGGTCGCGCTCCCGGTGAGGGCGATCAGCAGCCCGGCCAGCGCCGGTCCGGAGATCGATGCGATCTGGAACACGCTGGTATTCCAGGCGACTGCGTTGGCAAGCAGCCGGGCCGGGACAATCTGGGTAAGCAGGGCATCGCGCGCCGGCCGGTTCAGCATCATCGCGGCGCCGGTGGCCGTGGCACAGACATAAATCCAGCCGACGCCCGCGCCGGCATTGGACACCAGCGCGAGGCCGAGCGAGGCGGCGCTCCACAGGATCAGGCTGATCACGACTATGTAACGCCGGTCGTAGCGGTCGGCGATCTGTCCCGCCGGCAGGAACAGCAGCACGACCGGTGCAAACTGGACCAGCCCCATCCAGCCGAGCGCCAGCGCCGACCCGGTTCGCTCGTAAATATCCCAGCCGAGGGCGAGCGCCTGGACCTGCTGCATCAGCGCGCTCAGAAAGCCGTAGCCGATGTAAAGCCGGTAGTCGCGAACGCGGAATGCTGCAAAGGGATGGTGGCATGGCGGGGGGAATCGGGTGAGTGCGGACGCCCGGCCGACGCGCGAGGCGGTGCGGCGGCAGCCGACGCGGATGGTGTGCTACCTACCCGCCTTCGAGGCGCGTGTAGCGACCGCGATGGAACAACAGCGGCGGGCGCGGCCAGTGTTCGAATTTTTCGACCGTGCCGATGAGGATGACGTGGTCGCCGCCGTAGTTCTGGAACTGGTTGCGGCATTGAAACCGGGCGCTTGCGCCTTCGATCAGCGGCAACCCGCCAATGCCTTCGGTGAGTACGTCTTCGACTGCGGCGAACTTGTCCGGCGATGGCCGGGCGAAATGATCCGAGACCTGCTGCTGGTCGGAGGCGAGCACGTTGATGGCGAAGAATTCCGAATCGCGGAAGGCCGGCAGGCTGGTGGCCTTGCGCGCCAGGCTCCATAGCACCATCGGCGGATTGAGCGACACGGAACTGAACGAGTTGACCGTCAGGCCTTCGCGCCTGCCGTCCCCGCGCCGGGTGGTCATGACGCACACGCCGGTGACAAAGCAGCCGAGCGCGTTGCGGAACTCGCGGCTGTCGAAAACGAGCGGTTGCCGCGGATCGACCGGATCGCCGTACATCGCCTAGTACTGCCCCCTGGGTTCCAGACCCAGCCGGTGCTGGCCGTACATGCTGCCGACCGCGTCCCAGTTCAGGCTGATGTGCTTGGCAATCGCATGCACGTCGCGCCAGGCACGCTGGATGCCGGAGGACAGGAACAGCCCGCCGCCGCCGACCGCTTCATACAACGCATTGGCGGCCTGGCAGGAAAGCTTCACCGCGAACGCGTGGTCGCGGCGGTTGCGGATGCGCTGCTCGACGGAAATGAATTCGCCGATGGCTGCGCCGTCCTGCACGTCGCGCACGTCGCGAAACAACAGCAACCGGGCGGCATCCAGGCAGGCTGCCGCTTCGGCGACCTTGATCTGCACCGACTGGAACTCCGCCATCCTGTTGCCGCCGCCGGCGACGGCGCCGCGGGTAACCCGGCCACCTGTCATCTCGATAAATTCATCGATGGCGCCCTGCACCACGCCGAGGGCGGGCGCGACGATGCATACCGGCAGCGCCGCCAGGAACGGGATGCGGTACATCGGATTGCGGTTCACCTGCGCGCCGGGCGGATTGTTCGACGAGGCCTGCGGGAAGGTGAGGATGCGATGGCGCGGCACCAACAGGTCGTGCTTCACCACGATGTTCTTGCTGCCGGTTCCCACCAGCCCCACGGTATGCCAATTGTCTTCGATCTCGCAGTCGGCAGAGGGCACGATCACGAACCCCGCCACCGGCTTGCCGTCGCCGACGTCCGGAGGAAACATCACCCCCAGCAGCAGCCAGCTGGCGTTGTCGCAGTTGCTGGTGAAGCCCCATTTGCCCTTGACCTTGAAACCGCCATCGGCCGAGACCGCCGGCGCCTGCGGCGCGTACGATCCGGCGATCACGGCGCAGGGCGAATCGCTTTCGACTTCTTGCTGCGTCTGCTCGGGAAATGTCGCCAGCAGCCACTGGTGAACCACGCTCAAGCCGAAACACCAGGCGGTCGAGCCGCAGCCGCGGCCGATCTCGATTTCCAGATCGAGCAGTTCGCTGAAACCGTATTCAAGGCCGCCGAAGCGGGCCGGCTGCATCAGCCGGAGCAGATCCGCGTCGCGCAGCATCTGCATCGTATCCACCGAAATACGGCGATCGCGCTCGGTGTGCTCGGCGCGCCGCCTCAGGGTCGGCACCAGCGCCTGGGCGCGGCGCCGCAATTCGTCGATGGGCACGCGCGAGCGTGCGCTCGCGAATGCAGGTGCCGGCAGAATGTCAGCTGGCGTGGCCATGGCTCTCCTTGAGTGCGCGCGGATCAGCCCGGCAATGCGGGGCCAGACCGGATGATGCATCGTCCCATTGCCGGCTGCAACGCTCATCGCCGGTCAATTTTGCACCGGACGCGCTGGTTGGCTCAAGTGCCGGCGCCGCGGGGCTGCCAGGGAAGGATTTTGACCGCATAATTGTGCCGGTTCGGGCGAGTTCCGGCCGATGCCGGCGGGCCGATTGTTTTGAATGGCGGGAAGAGCGAAAGCGCCGCGCTTTGGAGTGATGCACAATATGCAATTCGGGCGCGACTGCGGTCCGCGATCAATGCAATCCGGCGGACGCGGCGCAGATTTGGCAGACTCGACCGTCCGGATACTTCCACGGGGTCCCGGGGGCGACGCAGGTCGTCAGGCATTGCGGCAATCCTGCAGCCATGCGAGGAGAATCACCATGAATACACGCGATGCCGATGCGAGGCGCGACGGCCATGCGGCCGTAGCCGAACTGGCGCATTTGGTCGGCGGCAAGAAACTCGCCGGCCATGGCGCCGGGAACGGCGGGCGCTACGGCGAGGTGTTCAACCCGACCACGGGCGCGTTGACCGGTCGCGTGCCGCTCGCCTCGAAGGCGGAGGTCGAGCAGGCGATCGCCAATGCGCAAGCGGCATTTCCGGAATGGGCCGCGACGTCTCCGCTGACCCGCGCCCGGGTGATGTTCCGCTTCAAGGAACTGCTCGAGCGCCACCTGGACGAACTGGCGTTGCTGATCGCATCGGAGCACGGCAAGGTGCTCGCCGATGCCAGGGGCTCCATACAGCGCGGCCTGGAAGTGGTGGAGTTTGCCTGCGGCATTCCGCATCTGCTCAAGGGCGAATATTCCGACAGCGTGTCCCCGGGCATCGACGTGTATTCGCTGCGCCAGCCGCTGGGTGTGTGCGCCGGGATCACCCCCTTCAACTTTCCGGCGATGGTGCCGCTGTGGATGTTCCCCATGGCCATCGCCTGCGGCAATACGTTCATTCTCAAGCCCTCGGAGAAGGACCCTTCCTGCCCGTTGCGCCTCGGCGAACTGCTGCTCGAGGCGGGTGCGCCGCCCGGGGTGCTGAACGTGGTGAACGGTGACCAGGAGGCGGTGAACACCCTGCTCCGCGACCCGCGGGTACAGGCGGTCAGCTTCGTCGGTTCGACGCCGGTTGCACGCCACGTGTTCGCCACCGCATCGTTGAACGGTAAACGGGTGCAGGCGATGGGCGGGGCGAAGAACCACATGGTGATCATGCCGGATGCCGACATGGATGCGGCCGCCGAAGCCCTGATGGGCGCCGCCTATGGCTCGGCCGGGGAGCGGTGCATGGCGATCTCGGTGGCGGTGCCGGTGACCGAACGCACCGCCGATGAGCTGGTCGAGGCGCTGGCGCCGCGCATCAGGAATCTCAAGGTAGGCGCCTCGACCGATCATGCCTCGGAGATGGGGCCGCTGGTCACACGAGAGCATCGCGACAAGGTCAAAAGCTACGTCGATATCGGCATCAAAGAAGGCGCCGACCTGGTTGTTGATGGACGCGGTTTTTCCGCCCCGGCTCATCCACAGGGTTTTTTCCTGGGCGGCTGCCTGTTCGACCGGGTGATGCCGGCGATGCGCATCTACAAGGAAGAAATTTTCGGGCCGGTGCTGTCGGTGGTGCGCGCCGGCAACTTCGAGGAAGCGCTGGCGCTGCCGAACGAGCACGAGTACGGCAACGGCGTGGCGGTGTTCACGCGCAACGGCGACGTGGCGCGCAACTTCGCTCACAAGGTCAATTGCGGCATGGTCGGCATCAACGTGCCGATCCCGGTGCCGCTGTCGTTCCACAGCTTCGGCGGCTGGAAAAATTCCATGTTCGGCGACATCAACCAGCACGGGCCCGAGGGCGTGCGTTTCTACAGCCGCGTCAAAACCGTGACCGCGCGCTGGCGCGAAGGCGTCAATCCGGGCGCCCAGTTCGGCATGCCGTTGATGAAGTAAGGCAACCGGGCCAAAAGGAGGTCACAAATGATCAATCTCCGGGACATCCGCTATCTGCGCATCGGCACCCCGAACCTCGAGGCGGCGATCGAGTTCGCCACCGGCATCGCCGGCCTGCAACTGGTCGGCCGCGAGGGCAAGGCCGCCTATTTCCGTTCGGACAAAGTCGCGGTGCGCGGTGATACGCGCGACCACACCCTGGTGTATTTCGAAGGTGATCCGAAGGACCATGCGATCGGCTTCGACCTCGATGATCCGGATGACCTCGACCGGGTTGCCGCGGCGATGGAAAAGGAAGGCTATCCGGTGCATCAGGGCAGCAGCGAGGAATGTGAATTGCGCCGCGTCAAGGCGTTCATCGCCTCCCGGGATCCGAGCGGCAACCGGATCGAAATCGTGACCCGCCCCTTTCACAGCGGGGTGCGCTATTTCCCGGCGCGCGATGCCGGGATCACGCACTTCAGCCATATCGGGCTGCGCACCAGCAATCCGAAACGTGATGAAGCCTACTGGACGCGCATCTGCAATGCCCGCGTCTCGGACTGGATCGGCGATGCGCCGCTGCTGCGCATCAGCACCTGCCATCATTCGCTGGCGCTGTTTCCCTCGGCGTTTCCCGGAGTGCAGCACATCAACCACCAGGTCGAGGACGTGGACGACATCATGCGCTCGTACTATTTCCTGCGCGAGCGCGGCGTGAAGATCGTGTTCGGGCCGGGGCGGCATCCGTTGTCGAGCGCCATGATGGTGTATTTCGAGGGGCCGGACGGGATGGTGTACGAGTACTCTGTCGGGGTGAAGCACATCATGCCCGCCGATGAAGCCGGCTACCGGCCGCGCCAGTTCGGCTTCGAGCGGTACGCCCTGTGCATGTGGGGATCGAAGCCCGATATTCAGGAATTCAACGCGAAAAAATCCGCAGACCAGCCCGCCATCCGCGTGGCCTGATTTGACAAGACAGGAGACAAACCATGGTCAATCTGCACGACATACGTTACCTGCGCATCGGCACCAGGGACCTCGATGCGGCCACCGACTTCGCCACCCGCATCGTCGGGCTGCAACTGGTCGGCCGAGAAGGCAAGTCGGCCTATTTCCGCTCCGACAAAACCGATGTGCGCGGCGACACCCGTGACCACACCCTGGTGTATTTCGAAGGCGACCCGTCCGACAACACCGCGGCGTTCGACCTGAAGAACCCGGAGGACTTCGATGCGGTGGGGGCGGAACTGGAAAAAGCCGGCCATCCGGTGCACCACGGCACCCAGGAAGAATGCGAGCTGCGGCGCGTCAAGCAGTTTCTTCGCACCCGGGATCCGACCGGCAACAAGATCGAAATCGTGGTGCGGCCGTTCCACAGCGGGGTGCGCTACTTCCCCTCTCGGGACGCCGGCATCACCCACTTCAGCCACATCGGGCTGCGCACCTCCAACCCGGCCAAAGACGAAGCCTTCTGGACCACGGTTTTGAGCGCTCGGGTTTCCGACTGGATTGGTGCCGCGCCGCTGATGCGCATCAACACCATTCACCACACCCTGGCGCTGTTCCCCTCCACCCATCCCGGCGTACAGCACATCAACCACCAGGTCGAGGACGTGGACGACATCATGCGTTCCTGGTACTTCCTCAAGGAAAAAGGCGTGAAAATCGTGTTCGGCCCGGGGCGGCATGCCACCTCGTCGGCGATGTTCCTGTACTTCGAGGGGCCCGAACAGATGATTTACGAGTATTCGGTCGGGGTGAAGCACATCCTGCCGGAGCAGGAGGCGAGCTATCGGCCGCGCCAGTTCCCGTTCACACCGGAGTCGTTCTGCATGTGGGGCTCGCGCCCGGACATTCCGGAATTCCGCACCTTGAAGGGTCAGGACGACGGGTCCAAGGTGCCGCTGAAGAGCGCTGCCTGATGGCCCTGACTCCTGCCGGGCGAGCGAGTAACCCGGGACAGACCACGAATTTGCCTGTCAGCGAGCGCGGTTGTTCAGCTTCAAGCGGCGCGGTAAGCTTGGCAGAGCATCGCCCTGTTCGGGGGGTTGAAATTTCCAACCTCGCATTGACCGGCGATTCCGGGGGTGGGAAATGGCATTTCAGGTAACGCTCAGACCGAGCGGGCACACATTCCGGGTTGAGGAAGGCCAGCGCATCCTCGATGCGGGGCTCGAGGCCGGTTATGCCATGCCTTACAGTTGCCGCGCGGGGACATGCCGCACCTGCCGCGGCAAAGTGATCGAGGGCTCGGTGAACTACGGCACCTACATGATCCACCCGTCCTACCTTACCGAAGAACACAAGGCAATGGGGTTGGCGCTGCTTTGTTCGGCCGTCGCGGAAACCGACCTCGTCATCGAATTGAAGGAATTGTCGCTGCTGGGGATCAAGCCGAAAATCGTTCCCTGCCGGGTCAAGCAGCTGCACAAGCCCTCTGCTGACGTCGCAATTCTCGATGTGAAATTGCCGATGAACGAGAATTTCATGTTTTCCGCCGGGCAGTACATCGACTTCCTGCTGAAAGACGGCAAACGCCGCAGTTATTCGATCGCGACGGAGCCGCGCGCCGAGGGGGTTACCGACCTCCAGCTTCACCTCCGCCACACCCCGGGCGGCGCCTTCACCGATTATGTGTTCAACGGCATGAAAGAGCGCGAAGTGCTGCGCTTCGAAGGCCCGCTTGGCACGTTTTTCCTGCGCGAAGACAGCAACAAACCCATTGTGCTTGTCGCCAGTGGCACCGGCTTCGCGCCGATCAAATCGATCGTCGAATATGCGCTGCGCCGCGGGATCGAGCGCCCCCTGACGCTCTATTGGGGATGCCGGGCCAAAGCCGACCTGTACATGCTCGACCTGCCGCAGCGCTGGGCGGAGGAAAATCCTGGTTTCAAGTTCATTCCGGTGCTGTCCGATGCGGTTGCTTCGGACTCGTGGACCGGCCGGACAGGATTCGTGCACCGCGCCGTGATGCAGGATTACCCGGATCTTTCCGGATACCAGGTCTATGCTTGCGGCGCGCCGGTGATGGTGGACGCGGCGCGCAACGATTTCATCAACAAGTGCGGTTTGCCGGAGGATGAATTTTTCGCCGATTCATTTTTGACCGAGGCTGACCGGGCTGGCGTACCTGCCTGACGCCACGCCGATCCGGGGCCCTATCCTTAAGGAGGATTTGAAATGCAGATCACCGATGCAGCATTCGAACCGAAAAACAAGCACTCCGTGGTGAGGCCGTACGTGATGTCGCACGGCACCATGGAGTGCTACAGCCTGAAGGATTCGCGCAAGTTCTATGAAGAATTTCTGGGCATGGAATGCGTGCGCCACGCCAAGCCGGCGATGGTGGTCCGTTGCGGCCTGAAATTCCATATCGTGTGCGTCGAGGTCGGCGCGGCGGTTCATCCGTGCAACGTGCTCAACCACTGGGGTCTGGATGTGGGCAGCCGCGAGGAAGTCGATCGCGTCCATCGCGAGGCGCTGGCGAACAGGGAAAAATACAAGATCAAGCAGGTGCTCGATGTGGTGGATCAGCACGGGGTGTATTCGTTCTACCTGGAGGATCTGGACCATAACTGGTGGGAAATCCAGCACTACGACGGCTTCCAGCACGACGACATGTACGACTTCGGCGATCGCTTCTCGATGGATGAGGATTCCGATCTGCACAACCTGAAAGAACTGGAAATCCAGTCGGCGAAGTAGGTTTTTGTATTGCCGCGGTGCTGCGATTTCGCCCCTGACTCGCCGGGATTGCTCGCACGGTCGGCCTGAACCATCGGGAATGAACGTGCGGGAATGAATATGCAGCGGCAACCAGGCGAAATCGGCGCGCATCTCGACCATCTCAGCATCGAAGCGGAGGACCCGGCACGGCTGGCCGTGTTTCTGCGCGACGCCCTGTCGATGCAATCGCGGCAACTGGAGGGCGGACGCTGGCTGTGCCGCAGCCGGAACCGTCCGCTGCTGGTCACGCCGGGCCGGAAAAACGCCATCGGGTTTGCGGCGTTTTCCTTTGCCGACGCGGCGTCGCTTGTTGCTTACAGGCAGCGGCTGGAGCGCGCCGGCGTGGCGCTCGATGCGAATCCGTCCTCGCTGTTCGAGGCCGGGGCGTTCTCGGTGCGCGATCCAGAGGGCAATCGTATCGCGTTCGGCGTGCGCACCGAGGCCGGTGCGCCCGACCTGCTGCCCGCAGCGCGCCTGCAGCACGTCGGCATCCGCACACCCAGCCCGGAGGGCCTGCTGCCGTTTTACGCGGGACAACTCGGTTTTGTCGTGTCCGACCGGGTCGAGGACGAACAGGGCGTGCTGAGCGCCACGTTTCTGCGGGTCGATCCTGAGCATCATGCGCTGGCGCTGTTTCAGGCGCCCGAATCGCGCCTGGATCACGTGTCGTTCGATACGCCGGACTTCTACGGCATTCGCGACTGGGCCGACCACATGGGCCGCCAGCGCGTGCCCATCTTCTGGGGCGTGGGGCGCCACGGGCCCGGCAACGACCTGTTTTTCATGGTCAAGGACCCCGAAGAAAACCTGTTTGAGTTGTCCACCGAACTGGAAAAATGCGCGCCCGATCGCAAGATGGGCGTGTGGCCGAAAAGCACCTGGACCTTGAACCAGTGGGGGCCCGCACTGATGCGTTCGTGAAGGGTTGCACAATGCTTGCATAAGAGCCCCGTCGATCTGGCCCGCTGATTGTTGGAAATTGCTACAACCTTCCTTGAATGTCGGAAGGGTGACGCCCGCTTTCTCAACATCCGGCTGGTCTGGCGGGGCATGGCCTCTATGGCATGAAACGTGCTGAATATCCTGCAACGACCACTTTGGCGATCTCTTTACAGGCAGGGGCATGAATACGAACACGTTGTTGCACGCTGCCAAATCGCTAAAGGCGGCATTATTGGGGATAGTGCTGCTGCTGGTGGCCAGTGCCACCAATGCGGCCGTTCTGTTCAACAATGGTCCGGTGACCGCAGATTCAGGCTGGTGCGACGGAGAGGGCTGCGGTGGCAGCGGGCAGTGGACGCTCTACGACGACTTCTCGCTCTTGGGTGCCTCGATGGTTACCGGGTTCACCTACAACGACTATTTCGATCCGGGCGTCGGCCCGGGCAACTACGTGCAGACCTATTGGTCGATATGGAGTACGGATCCTCTGCTGCCGGGTGCGCCCCTTGCATCGGGCTCAACGGTCGCTGCAGTCGGCGCGGATGTCCTGGGGTCCTATCTGTTCACCGCGGCGGGGCTGAACATCAACCTGGGCGCAGGCGCCTACTGGCTCGGCATCCACAATGACATGGACGCTGATCTGCTGACGACAAGAGCGCAGGCGACCGGCAATGGCCTGCCCGGTGGCAAGCAATCCGACGGGGCTGAAAACCAAACGCCGGGCTCGCCCGACACGGCGTTTTCGATCATCGGCGAGACCACCGGCCAGGTACCCGAACCGGCAACCCTGGCTCTGCTGAGTCTGGGGCTGGGCATGCTGCTGGTTCGCCGGCGCCGGGCCTGATTACGATTTTCCCGGCCGCGGGCCGCTCCCCAGGGGCGGTTAAATTGTTGTTACGGGCGCGCACAATTTCCTATCCCGACTCCGTTACCCGTTCGCCCCGATCCGCGCGGACGAGATACGGTTTCAAGCAACAGACTGGATCAAACGGCCCGCCGCCCGAGACTTTTTGCCGGCAGTTGTGAGTCCGCTTCGCTCAGCACCCTGAATGACGAGACTGGGTAGGCACTCTTCGCCGGATTCATCGACCCACGCGCAGCATGCCCACGCTCCTCGCCGGGATATTCGCAGGTGCGGCCGGGCAACACCTCACCGCCGTCGAAGTCCGGTCGGCCGGCCGCTTCAACTCCTCGCGTGTGCCGGGCACGCTTGGAAGTAAAATGCACACCGGCCCCGAAGGGAACCACGCGAAATCCAGGATGTTCATGACAGGAGCATCGGTATGACGAACGTGCCGGACTGGAAAGTGAAGCTGCGGATCTTCGAGCGCATGCTGCTGATGCGGCGTCTCGAAGAGTGCGTGCTGGATCTGGCGGCGCAAAAGATCATGGTCGGCCATTTTCACGTCTACGTGGGTCAGGAAGCGGCCGGCGCCGCCGTGCTCGAAGCCGCCGGACCGAATGAACTGTTGCTGACCACGCATCGAAATCACGGACATCTCGTGGGTCGCGGCGCTGACCCGGGGAAGTTGCTGGCCGAGTTCCTGGGCCGCGAAGGCGGGCTCAACAGGGGACGGGGCGGCACGCTGCATGCAACCGATCGATCCCTCGGTTTCCTCCAGACCTCCGCGGTGTTGGGCGGGGTCGTGCCGCTGGCGATAGGCGCAGCCTTTGCCCTGAAGCGGGAAAAAACGGGCCGCGCGGCCATTGCCTTCTTCGGCGACGGGTCGCTCGAAGAAGGGTGCACATTCGAGGCTTTCAACATTGCCGCCCTATGGCAGTTGCCCGTTGTATTCGTCTGCGAAAACAACAGCGTCGGCGCCATTGGCCAGGCAGGCGGCGGCTACCCCACTTCGATCAGCGCGGCGACGCAGCTCACCCGGATTCCCCGGGTATTCGACATTCCAACCCGCGTCTTCCTCGACGGCAACGATGTCGCCGGCATTCATGCCGCGGCCGTGGAAGCGCTGGCGCGCGCGCGCGGCGGCGGCGGACCGACCTTCATCGAGACGCTCACGACGCGCTGGCCCGGCAGCCAGCCGCTGTGGCCGGAGCCGGCAACCGGCACAACGATGCTCGAAATGGCCTATGGGGATCGGCAGCCGGAGGGGCTCCATGCCGAATGGATCCGCATCCATGATCCGGTGTTGCGGGTGGCGCGCGAGTTGCTCGCCGGGGGTTGCGAGCGCAAGGTGCTCGAAGCGCTCGACGCGGACATCAGGAGACGGATCGATGCGGCTGCCAAATTCGCGATTGCCAGCCCCTTCCCGGATCCGGCCGGGGCTGCCGATCATATATTTGCGTGAGGCGAACCATGCAAACCATGCGCACCATGACTTTTGCGGAAGCGATAGTGGACGGGCTGGCCAATGCGCTCCGCGCCGACCCATGCGTCACGATGGTCGGCAGCTATGTGCTTGGGCTGGGACCGCTGCGACATCACATGGACCGGATCAAGCGGGAATTCCCGGACCGCCTTATCGATGGACCCATCTCCGAGGCGGCCCTGGCGGGGCTGGGCGCCGGCGCGGCAATGGCCGGAGCGCGTCCCTTTGTCGATTTCGGCACCGCCAGCTTCTCGCTGCTGGCGCTGTCGCAGCTGGCAAATGAGTCTGCCGTCGCGCGCCTCATGTCGGGCGGGCAGATTAGCGTGCCGGTCGTCTATCACATGCTGCATGGTGTGCGGGGTGGTGGCGCCGCCCAGCACAGCACCAGCCCGCAGGCCATGCTGTGGAACAGCCCGGGACTGGAAATCGTGCTGCCCTCCGGCCCGCGCGACGTGAAGGGGCTGATCAGGCGCTCGCTCAAGACCGACAATCCAACGGTGTTCATCAATCATGCCAAGCTGATGGCGTACGAGGAAGCGGTTCCGGAGGAGGACTACGAGATTGCCTTCGGCGTGGCCGAGATCAAACGCGCCGGACGGGACGTCACCATCGTCGCCACCTCTTACATGGTGCGCGTGGCGCTGGCTGCGGCGGACCAGCTCGCGGCCGAAGGCATCGAAGCGGAGATCGTCGATCCCCGCACGCTCGTGCCTTTCGATGAAGCCGCGGTGCTGACCTCGGTCGGGCGGACGGGGCGGCTGGTGGTGGTCGATGAGTGTCCCCTGCGCTGCGGTATCGCCTCGGAGATTGTCGCCACCGTGGCCGAACGCGGGTTCCGCAGCCTGAAGGCTCCTCCCCAGCGTGTCGCACGGGCAGACTCGCCAATCCCGTGCAGTCCCGGACTGGAAGCCGCGGTGACTCCCAGTGAAGCAACGATCATCGACGCGGTACATCGCGTCATGCGATGACGGACCAAGCGCAGCAACTTACCGAAATTTACCGCCGGATGGTGCTGATCCGGCAGTTCGAGGAGCAGGTTCGCAGCCTCTACAGCGGCGGCGCGGTGCCCGGTCTGGTGCACCTGTGCTCCGGGCAGGAGGCGAGCGCGGTGGGCGCCTGTTTTCCGCTGAACGACGACGACTTCATCGCCAGCAGCCACCGCGGTCATGGGCATTGCCTGGCCAAGGGGATGCGCCCCGGGCCGCTCATGGCGGAAATTCTCGGCCGCAGCGCCGGCTATTGCGGCGGGCGCAGCGGTTCGCTTCATGTCAGCGACCCAGCCACCGGCAATCTCGGCACCAACGGAATCGTCGGCGGCGGCATTCCGCTCGCAGCCGGCGCCGCCCTGGGCGCCAGGGCGCGGGGCAGGGGCCAGGTTGCGGTTTGTTTTTTTGGTGACGGCGCGCTCAATCAGGGTCTTGTTTTCGAGGTGATGAACATGGCGGCGATCTGGTCGCTGCCGGTGATCTTCATCTGCGAGAACAACGGCTATGGCGAATACACCGCGATCGGCGATGTGACCGCCGGCAACAGTCTCACCGCGCGCGGCGAAGTCTTCGATATTCCTTCGAGTCTTGTGGATGGCATGGACGTCCTGGAAGTGCTGGCGGCCTCGCGTGCAGCGGTCTCACTCGCCCGCCGCGGCGGCGGTCCGTCTTTTCTCATTTTCAACACTTATCGCTACGGCGGCCATCATGTCGGCGACCGGCAGGACTACAAGGACCGGAAAGAAACCGAGGCCTGGGAGGCGAAGGACCCGATTCCCCGTTTTGCGAACCATCTGCTGGAGCGGAGGCTCGCCGATCCATCCGGCCTGGCGGCGATTGAGGAGGGCGTGGCGGAGGAAATCCGCGCCGCGGTCGAATTCGCCAAGGCTTCGCCGGAGCCGGCTCCCGGGGATCTGCGGCGGGCGCTGTATGCCTGAAAATCGTGCCATCAGCTATCGCGCCGCCGTGCTCGAAGCCCTTCAGCAGGAGATGCGGCGTGATCCCAGCGTCATTGTGATGGGCGAGGACGTGGGAGCGGCCGGCGGCGTGTTCAAGCAGACCGAGGGGCTGTTCAGGGAGTTTGGCGCGCACAGAGTCATCGACACCCCGATCTCCGAAGCGGGCGCGTTCGGCATCGCCGTGGGCGCGGCGATGACCGGCATGCGGCCGGTGTTCGAGGTCATGTTCGGGGATTTCATCACCCTGGTCATGGACCCGCTTGTCAATCAGGCGGCCAAGGTGCATTACATGTCGAACGGCGGATTCCGCGTGCCGCTGGTGTTGCGCACCACCATGGGTGTCGGCTCCAACCTCGGCCCGCAGCATTCGCAAAGTCTGTACGCCTGGGCCGCGCACGTTCCGGGCCTGAAGGTCGTTCTGCCGGCCTCGCCGGCCGACGCCAAGGGCTTGTTCACTGCCGCGATCCGCGATGACAATCCGGTGCTGGTGTTCGAGGACCGCATGCTCTACAGCGTAAAGGGTGATGTTCCCCGGGACGACTATGCGCTGCCGCTGGGCGAGGCTGCGGTGAAGCGCCCGGGTCGCGATGCCACGCTCGTCGCCACCGGACGGATGGTCGCGCATGCGCTGGCGGCCGCCGCTACTCTGGCGCCGGAGGGCATCGAGGTCGAGGTAGTGGATGTTCGCAGCCTTGTTCCGCTCGACAAGGAAACGCTGCTGGAGTCGCTGCGAAAAACCAACCGGGTACTGGTTGTCGATGGTGGCGCGAGGAGCCATGGCGCCGGCGCGGAGATCGCAGCCATGCTGGCCGAGGAAGGCTTCGACTGGCTGGATGCGCCGGTGGCGCGCCTTGGGGCAGAGGACATACCGATCCCGATGAGCCGCACGCTCGAACCGCTGGTGCAGCCCGATGCGGATCGTATTGCGACAAGCCTGCGGGCGCTGGTCGGCGCGGCATGACGATCGAAATTCTGATGCCGGCGCTGTCGCCGACCATGACCGAAGGCAGCGTGGTGAGTTGGCGCAAGAAGGAGGGTGACCTGGTCCGGGCCGGCGAGATCATCGTCGAGATCGAGACCGACAAAGCAGTCGTGGAGGTGGAGGCGCTCAACGACGGGACGCTCGGCAAGATTCTGCTTGCTGCGGGCAGCCCGCCGATACCGGTCAACCGGCCGATCGCGCTGCTGCTGGAGCACGGAGAAAGCGCTACGGAGCTGGGCGCGGGGGCGGCGCTCGGGCCGGTTGAAGCACCGGCTGCGCCCGGCCTAGCGCCGGCGATCCCGGCGCCCCTGTCCGGCGAAGCCCGCCCATTCGCAAGCCCGCTTGCCCGGCGACTGGCTGCACAGGGCGGATTGGACCTGCGCCAGCTCGAGGGCAGCGGGCCAAAAGGGCGCGTGGTCAAGGCTGACGTTGACGCAGCGCTTGCCGGGGGCAGGCGTCCCGGCGTCGGCGAGTACTTGACCAAGCTTGGCATGGACTATGTCGCCGTCCCGAACAGCGGCATGCGAAAGACCATCGCGCGCCGCCTCACCGAATCGAAGCAGACCGTCCCTCACTTCTACCTCGGCATCGACTGCCGGCTCGACGCACTGCTCGGGCTGCGTGCTGAATTCAACGCTCGCCCCGGCGCCCATTACCGGCTGTCGATCAACGATTTCGCCATCGCCGCGGCCGCGCTCGCCTTGAAGCGGGTACCCCAGGCCAACGCTGCCTGGACCGAGGATGCGGTCCTGATGTTCGAGCATGCCGATATCTCGGTGGCCGTGGCGACCCTCGGCGGCCTGATCACGCCTATCGTCAAACAGGCCGAGGCCAAGGGCCTGGCGCAGCTCTCGAACGAGATGAAGGACCTGGCGAGCCGCGCCCGCGAGGGCAGGCTCCAGCCCGAAGAATTCCTGGGCGGCAGCTTTTCGATCTCCAACCTGGGCATGTACGGGGTGCGCGAGTTCGCCGCGATCATCAACCCGCCGCAGGCATGCATCCTCGCGCTGGGCGCGGCTGAACAGCGGGCGGTGGTCAAGGACGGCGCATTGGCCGCAGCGACCTTGATGTCGTGCACGCTGTCGGTCGATCACCGGGCTGTCGATGGCGCCACCGGCGCACGGTTTCTGGAGGCATTTCGCGAGCTGATCGAAGACCCGAGCACACTGCGGCTGTGAACCGGGCTGCATCAGGCCGGCGCTCGTGATCAGGTCCTGGGTCCAATCGCTTCTTGTGTCAACTAAGGCGGTGTGTATCGGCCGCGCAACCCGCGCGCGAGCCCCCTCTACCAATGCGCCGATCGCCACATGGCGGAACTGCGATCCGAGGGGCGCTTGGAACGGACTTATCTTGCGGAAACCGGAATGGTCATGTACCGCTCGCACATGCACAAAGGCCGGAAGCGCAATTTCCAGTTGATGCCCGGCGCGCAATGGCTCGAAATGCTCTGCCGGCATATTCCGGATCGGTTTGAGCACCTTGTGCGGTATGTAGGATGGTATTCGACCCGTTGCCGGGGCGAGCGGGCGCGCGCCGTTGCGTCGGCGGTGACGGTAAGCACCCGAGGGCGGCGAGGTGATTGCGGCGCGCGCCCGAACGGTGTGGGCGCGATTGATCCACAAGGTCTATGAGGTCGATCCTTTGGTATGTGTCAAATGCGGCGCCCCGATGCATGTAATCGCGCTGATCGATGACGCTACGGTCATTCGCCGGATTCTCGAACATCCGGGTCTCTGGGCGCCGCGGCACGCACGGCGGAATCAGCGCGCGCCACCGGGGGATCGAAAGGGTATCGACGGATCAAAACCACCGGCGTGCGAACTGAGCTACCACCCCGTTCCCGATATCGCCTGAGTTGCTGAACGAAGAAAACGCCTCGGCTCTACCGGGGTGCGGGACACACCTTGCCTTGCTGCGGCGGTTGGAATTGATTGCCCAGCAATTTACCACTAACTCGCTCCGATCGCTCCCCTCCGGGGGGGTGCGCAGGGGAGCGGAATTAACATAGTGCGCCGGGAGACCGGCAAGGAGTAATAGGTGAAAGTCCTATGCAGTAAAGGTCTAACGAGGCTCTGCCTCAGACCGACGAGATGTATGGTGCTGCATCGAGGTACGGGGTGAGTGGATAATGGGTGGCTCCGGTTGGGCAAGGAAGCTGACGAATCAGTTTCCGCTATTGGGCCGGACAAGGCAGGCATTTGATCCCGAAGGACCGGAGCCAACCGGAGCCGGATATGAGCATAGCACGCAGCGTTGCCGACATCTTGAGCGAGCACGTGACCCTGGAGTTGGAGGGTATCGACCGGATGTATCTGAACGTCTACGTGCCACGGCTGCAACGCGAGGCGGGGGTGGCGGGTTTCTTTCGTTTTCACCGCGGACATCGGTTTGCCTCGAGCGTACTGATGGACCCGATCAGCAAGGCGTTCGTGGAGAAGCTGGAGGCTTTTGCGGCGCAG
>Ga0080064_1000952_pt1 | contig 66356 bp, 55 predicted proteins | sample Subgrocontami54m_FD_69260 | JGI IMG/M metagenome (GOLD analysis project Ga0080064, IMG submission 69260) | Subsurface groundwater microbial communities from S. Glens Falls, New York, USA - GMW46 contaminated, 5.4 m (SPADES assembly) (version 2) ... | reverse complement strand
GCTTACAGAAAGTCGAGCGGGACTTTCGGAGCATGAAGACCGGGCTGCTGGAAGTGCGACCGGTGTTTGTGCGCAAAGAAAGTCGAACGCGAGGGCACGTGTTTGGCTGCATGCTGGCGCTTAAAATCAGCAGAGAGATGGAGCGGCGGCTCACCGCTGCGTTTGGGACAACCGACTCCAATCCGCACGCCATCACCCTGCCGGATGCGCTGGCCTCCCTGAGCCGCCTATGCCTGCTGCACTACCCCATCAACTCCGACACTACCGTGACGCGATTGCCAAAGCCAGATGCCCGCCAGAAGGAAATCCTCACCGCGCTCGGTGTGGCGCTGCCGGAGAAGTAGGCAGGACGTCAAAGCCCCAAGCGATTCCACAAACACATTGTCTATAAGCGGTTATAAGGATTATTCTGCCCAATGTCAGGGGGAAGATCCGTCGGAACGGGTAGCATCTGGTGCGAGCGTAGCGTAAACCTCGCCGAGTTGCGCTCGAACTGCGCCTTGAGCCAGAGCCCGAGATTACGAGGCGCTTACTTTACGCCGCTCTGAGCGCGTCCACTATCTTCAGGCGTGCCGCGCGAATCGCTGGTAGGAACCCACCAGCTAGCCCCATCACGAGCGCGAACACGAGCGACTTCCAGACGATCTCCGGCGTAAGCGTGAACCGGAACGCGAGCTCCGAGAACGATTGCCAGTTCATTGTCGAGATCTGCACGAGTTGCATCGCCGAGGCGAGCGCCAGCCCCACCACCCAGCCGGCGAGGCCAAGGAAGAGCGCCTCCACAAGGAATGCTGTAAGGATCGAGCCACGCCGGAACCCGAGCGCGCGCAGCACGCCGATCTCCGACGTGCGGGTAGCCACAGCAGCGTACATGGTGATCATCGCGCCGATCATCGCGCCGACCGAGAAGATGACCGAAAGGGTCAGTCCGAGGTAGCTGATGAAGTTCGACATAACCTGTGACTGCTCTTCGTAGAAGGTCTGCTCGCGCTTTACGTCAAGTGTGAGCCGCGGGTCGGACTCGAGACGCGGCTTCAGCGCGGCGAACCGCGACGGGTCAGTGAGACGTGCGGCGACCGACGAGAACGCCGTCCGTCGGAACGCCTGGATCATCTGCTCGCCGTCGCCCCACACCTCGGAGTCGAACGCCGATCCGCCGGCGTCGAACACGCCGACCACTGTCCAGTCGCGGCCGCCAAAGCGCAGCCGTTCGCCGATACCCGTGCCGTTGAAGCGCTCGGCGATGCTCCTACCTACCGCGATCTCGACGCTGTCCGGCCGAAACATTCGCCCGGAGATCACCCGGATCTGCGGGCGAAGGGTGAGGCCCTGCACGCCCACCCCGCGCACGGTCACGTTAGTTAGTACCCCGGTGTTGCGCTTTGGCTGCGTGATCAGCACGACCACCTCTTTCGACGCCATCCGCACCCCGCCGGGACCGATCGCGATCTCGGGCTGGCTCTCTATGATCGCCGCCTGTGCGCGGGCGACCCCGCTCTGAATCTCGGTACCGGAGGAGCGGCGCGTAACAAGGATGTTGTTGGGCTGTCCGGTCGCCACGAGCGTTTTCTTGAGTCCGGCGTCGAGCATCATCACTGCGGTGAAGACAAAGACGACGAGCGCCATCCCACCCGCGGTAAGTGCGGTGGTAAACTTACGGGCCCAGAGGTTACGTACACTGTACGCAACGGGAATCGGCATGGATGCGCCTCCGCGATCACCGGATCGCGCGTAGCCCCTCCGCAATCTTCACTGTCGCCGCCCGCCGCCCTGGCACAACCGCCGCAACGACGCCGACTCCGAGCGCGCAGAGGACCTGCAGCATAACGGTCTTACCGCTCACCTTAAACACTGGGAACAGTGTGCCCACCTGCGCTGCGAACCAGTCGCTGACTGGGAACGTCAGCGCGATGCCGATTGCCGCTCCGATCGCGGCGATCGCGACCGATTCGCCAAGGATAAGCGCCGCGATGTAGACGGGTGAGAACCCGAGGACCTTGAGCGTCGCGTACTCGGCGAGCCGCTCGCGGGCGGTCATCGCCATCGTGTTCGCCATCACCGCGAGGATGATGACGATGACGACATAGGATACGACCTGGATCGCGACGACAAGCGCCTCGGTTTGTTTGACGAAGCCGATCTGGAATGCGCGCTCGGTTTCGGTCAGCGTCTCGGCGAGCGAGTTTTTGAACAGCGCATCGATCGCGTGGCTTACTTCCGCCACGCGATCGGCATCCGCGACGTCGACGACATAGACGCCGACTTGATCGCCGTGGCTGCGGGAGCGCTTCTTCATTGTCTCGTTGAGGTACTCCCAGTGGAAGAACATCTGCGAGGTATCAGTCTTCGCATCGACACCGTCGTAGATGGTGCGCACCGTAAACTCCCAGGTACCGGGATAGATCGTCCCGCGCAGCGGCAGCACGTCTCCGACCTTGAGGCGGTATGTGCCGGCGAGCTTGCGACCTATGACGGCGCCCTTGCGGTCGCGCAGAAAGGCGGTAAACTCCTGTGGCGCGACGATGTACTCAGGGTACATAGCCAAATAGGTGCGCGGCTCGATGGCGAACTGCGGGAAGAAGTTCTTGGGGTCCTGATAGATACCGGCAAACCACGTCGCGTGCGATACGGCGCGTACGCCGTCGACGGCGCGAATCTGGTCGCGATAGCTGATCGGCAGCGCGAAGACGAGCGAGATCGCATTGCGCGTGACGAGCCGCGTCGGCGCCGCGCTCTCCGCGCCGGCGTACCACGCGCTCACGACCGTCTGCAACAGCCCGAACGACAGGATCGCCACGACCAGTCCGAGCAGCGTGAGCGCAGTGCGCAGCCTATGGCGCAGCGCGTTACGGAGGACGAGCTTCAGGAACTGCACCGGGCGTTCACCTCAGCGACCGCTCGTGTACATCGACTGCTGTCGACAGCTCACCCTTGTCGAGATACATAATCGCATGGGCCTGGTCGGCGGCGCGGCGGTCGTGCGTGACCATCACGATCGTCTTGCCGAGGTCGGTGCTCAGACGGTCCATGAGCTTGAGTACCTCCTCGGCCGAGTGGCGGTCGAGGTCGCCGGTCGGCTCGTCGGCCACGATCAGCCGAGGGTCGGCAATGATCGCGCGCGCGATCGCGACACGCTGCTGTTGCCCACCGGAGAGCTCCGATGGGTAGTGCGGCATACGATCCGACAGGCCGACGAGCGCGAGAGCCGCTTCCACGTGTTCGCGCCGCTCACGGCGGGTGAGGCGCGTCAGCGTGAGCGGCAATTCGACGTTCTCGAAGGCTGTCAGGACCGGAATCAGATTGTAGAACTGGAAGATGAAGCCAACCGTGCCCGCGCGCCAGTCCGCGAGCTCGGTCTCCGACAGCCTGGTGATGTCGACGCCGTCGAAGAGGATCTGCCCGGCGTCGGGTTTGTCGATGCCGGCGATCAGGTTGAGCAGTGTCGACTTGCCAGAGCCCGACGGGCCCATCAGGCCCAGGAAGTCGCCCGCGTGCACCTTGAGGGTGATGTCGGTCAATACCGGCACGATCTGTCTGCCGCGTCGGTAGGACTTCGCGAGGTTGCGGATGTCGATCAGCGGCAGCGAAGCGGCGGTCTCATTCACTATCGATCGCCTCTCGCCGTCACTTCTGGTTTATCTTGATGCGCGTCCCGTCGGCGAGCTTGTCGAGGGGCTTGAGGACGACCTTCTCTCCCGCCGGAACCCCGCTCACCTCGACCAAGTCACCGAGTGCGCGGCCGGTCTCGATCTTGGTGCGTGTCGCCCTGCCGTCTTTCAGGACAAAGACGACCTTCGCGCCGTCGCGCTCGACGACTGCCTGTCTCGGGACGGCGGTGACCGGCTTCCGATCGGCCGGCGCGACCTCGCGCTCGAGGAACGCGACCTTGGCGCTCATGTCGGGCAGTAGGCGCTCGTCGCGGTCTACGAATCCGATCTTTACCATCACCGTCGCCTTCGCGCGGTCGACGGTCGGAACGATTCGGTTCACCACGCCGGCAAAGCGTGTGTCGGGTACGGCGTCGAGCTGAATCTCACACGGTTGGCCGACCTTGATCCGACTGAGCGAGGACTCCGCCACGTCCGCCTCGACCTCGAGCGTCGACATATCGGCTATGGTCACGACCGCGCCCTTCGTATCGACGGCGCTCGAGAACGGGGTGATATTGTCGCCGACGTTTGCGTTCTTGGTGAGCACTACCCCGTCGAACGGCGCGCGGATCAACGTCTGGTCGAACGAGACGTCCGCCGCCTTCAGGTTCGCTTGCGCAACCGCGATGGCGGCCTCACTCGACCGCACCGCCGCGCGCGCCTTGTCGGCCCGTGCTATCGCGGTGTCGAGCTCCAATTCGCTGATAAGCTTGTTCTGGGACAGCTCGCGCCAGCGCGTCAAGTTGCGTTCGGCGTCGCGCAGCTCGGCCTGTGCCTGCTCGAGGTTCGCCTCGGCGACCTTGACGCTCGCCGCCGCCTGCTCGCGGCCCGCTGCGACGTCGCGGCTCTCAAGCCGCGCGACGACCTCGTCCTTCTTGACGCGGCTGCCTTCCATCACGCCAAGCCACTCGAGGCGTCCCGTCGCCTTTGACGCCACTGCGGCCTTGCGCTGCGCAACGACGTAGCCGGTAGCGTTCAGCATGGTCACCGCCTGCGACGGATACGCGGTCGTAACCGAGGCGGTCTCCACCGTCACAGAGCCGCCGAGGCCGCCGGAAAATCCGAGTACCGCGAGAGCGACCAACAGGGCGAGGCCCACCGCCCAGGGCCACCACCGTCGTTGCGCGTGCGATACGCGAGTCGCGGTCCGGTCAATACTCAGTTTTGAGAGATCGGGATTGCCCAAGACACATCTCCGGAGAAACGCGCTACGATGACGGCCCTCAGCGGCTCAACTGAGGGTGGTTGAGAGCTCATGCAGCAGTCGACCGAGACGAGCACAGACCGCCGTCGTCCGACGCCCCAGTCCGACCAAGCGAGGCAGGGTAAACGGATGTGTGATCAGATATCGCATCAATCGGGGTAGGCTTGGTTCCCCCTCTGCATCGAGAAATCGATCGAAGTCGATCGCGAGATCTTCGTGGATCGGATCGAGGATGCCCCGAATGGTCAGGAAGGGGACAGAATACGCCAAGGCCGCAGACGCGATGGCTGCGCTCTCCATATCCAGGGCCACGGCACCTGACTCTGCCGCCAGTTGGTGCTTCTCCTTTGGCGTCCGAACAATCCTGTCGACGGTGAGAATTGAGCCGAGATAGTACCGACTGTCAAGTCGTCGGATGACGGTCAGGGCTGCCTCCTGCAAGCCGGAATCGCACGGGAAGCTCTGCGGTCCCGATCCCTTCTCCCCATGCAAGACCTGTCCTGAGCCGCGGCGAAGGATCACCCGGTCTCCCACAATCAGGTCCCCTGTCTGTAACTGAGGGCTCAGCCCGCCTGCGACGCCGAGCGACAAGGCGGCAGTGACAGGCATCTCTTCAAAGAGGCGGCGGGCAGTGGCTTCGGCGTTGTCCGGCCCCACTCCCGTCTTTGCCAGCAGGAGATCGCGGCCCTCTACCCCAACCCGGACCATCGAGTGGGATCGATACGCTGATCGACCGGTTGGCTGCAAGGCTGTGGCCAGAGGCTTCATCTCTGCCTGAGTCGCCACGAAGATGGCGAGTGGCGCGCCGCAGACCGTACTAGTCCGGGCGGGTCGCGCCGTTTTCATCGTGGTCGGAGGCGGCCTGCTGGAGAAGGGTGCGATAGAGGGAAAGAGCCCAGAGCGGAAAGTAGAGACGGTAGAGATGATATCGAAGATAAAAGACGCGGGGGAATCCCGTTCCGGTGAATTCTTGTTCCTCCCATCCGCCATCCGCGCACTGGGTCCGGAGGAGATAGTCGATGCCGCTTCTCACCGCGGAATGCTGTACGCAGCCCGCGTGCAAGAGCCCCAAGAGCGCCCAGGCGGTTTGCGAGGGGGTGCTTGGGCCCTCGCCGGCTGTTTGTGGGTCCTCGTAAGAATGGCACGATTCGCCCCAGCCACCGTCGGGGTTCTGGTGGTCGATGAGCCAGTCAACAGCTCGCCGGATGTACGGCTGGTCCATCGGCTCTCCAATGGCTTGAAGGCCCGCCAGGACCGCCCATGTCCCGTAGAGGTAATTGACGCCCCATCGACCGAACCAGCACCCTGCCGGCTCCTGCTCCCGTTTGAGGAACGCGATAGCGCGCTGAGCCGCGGGGGCTGTAGAGGTCCAACCCAGGTGGCCAAGCATCTCGATCATCCGTCCGGTCAGGTCCGCCGTGGACGGATCGAGCAGTGCCTTGTGGTCGGCGACGAGGAGCTCGTTCAGGAACAGCTTATTGTTATCCTTGTCGTATGCTGCCCAGCCTCCATCACTTGACTGCATCGGCAGGACCCACTTGAGCGCCTGTCTGAGTGCGGTCCCTTTCGCCGCCTCATCAGGGAGATTGGTTTTGATCAGGGCGGTCATCACCACTGCGCTGTCGTCGACATCGGGATAGAACTCGTTCTCGAACTGAAAGTACCAGCCGCCAGGCTCGGCGTCGGGAGCCTTGACCTTCCAGTCCCCCACCGTTCTGGTCTGTTTCGAGAGGAGCCATTCGCATGCGCTGACCAGGGCGGAGTGGTCGGCGGGGAGTCCCGATGCGGCAAGCGCATTCACCGCCAGACAGGTATCCCATATAGGGGAGAGACAGGGTTGTATGTGAAGAGTCCGATCGTCTTCCACTTCAAGCGCTTCGATCTGCTTGAAGGCCCTGGCCACCAAAGAGTGCTCGACCTCATAGCCCAGACAGCGAAGCGCGATGATCGAGTTCGCCATTGCCGGATAGATCCCGCCGAGGCCGCCTTCCCCCATTCGTCGAAGCATCCAAGTCGTAGCCCGCTCCATCGCCGCCTGGCGGAGGAATGAGATCGGCCGCCACTCATACCAGTGGAGCAGCCGGTCGGCGGCCAGAAAAAGATTTCGCTTCGAAAACAGTCGTGAATCTCCAGGAAACCAGTCGGCATGCTTCGGCCTGGGTTCCCCGCGAAGCTCCATAAGATCGGCTCCGGCTGGGACCGGCGTGACCGGCTTATGGGCGAAGATAATCATCAAAGGTGTGAGCACGGTTCTGGACCAGTAGGAGATCTCATGCATATTGAAAAACGAATGCTTGGGGAGGAGGAACAGTTCGATGGGCATGGCCGGGACGTCGTGCCAGTCAAACTGGCCGAAGAGGGCGAGGGCAAACTTGGTGAAGACGTTAGCCTGAAGGAGGCCGCCCTGACTAAGGATGACCTCTTTGGCCCGTCGCATGAACGGCTCCTCCCTGGAGTAGCCGCAGAGCTTGAGCGCAAAATAGGCCTTGACCGTGGTGCTCAGGTGGCTTGACCCACCATGGTAGAGATTCCAGCCGCCATCGGGCAGTTGCGTGTCGAGCAGGTAGGCCGCGGCCTTGCGCTGCCTGGTCTTGTCCACCTTGCCGAGCAGGTAGCGGAGCATGATGTACTCGGAGGTGAGCGTGGAGTCGGCCTCCAACTCCGCCACCCAGAAGCCTGTAGGATCTTGCATGGCCAGGAGCCGAGACCGGGCCTGTTCGATTGCCTCGTCAAGCGGGTCCCTGTCGGCCCGAGGGTCGGTCCTCATCATCTCAACCTGCCAATTTCTTTCGGATGACACCGGCATGGCGCTCACTCCAAAAAGTTCCAGATGGCCATCCTGAGCATGTCCTTCGGGCTGTTTCGGAGCCCGCGGACGACAGAAGCCTCGAAGCCGGAGTGCATCTTGCAGTTATAACAGCGCCGGTCCTGGCGGGACTCCCAGTAGTCCCAATCCGTACTTTGCCAGAGCTCCTCAAACGTCCGGAAGTATTTCTCCCCGATGAGATAGCATGGCCCCCTCCAACCTTCAGGGGTATAGGTGACAGTGCTCCACGGGGAGCAAGGGTACTCGCGTAGGCCGGCCGCAAATTCGAGGAACATCGGGGTGGAGATCAGTCGATACTGCTTCGATAGTTCGAGAACCTTTTTGAACTTGTGGTGGATCTCCTCGCGAGCCAGGAAGAAATCAGACTCGGCTGAGGCATAGCTATACCCAGGCGAGAGGAGCATCCCGTCCACCTGATGCTCCCGCAGCAGGTGGCACAGTGCCTCAACCTCGTCAAGATCGGTCTCCTTGAAGATCGTCGTATTTGTTGTCACCCGGTAGCCGAGCCGCTTGCCTTCCTTGATCATGTCGAGCGCCTTATCGAAGACACCTTCCCTATCGCAGACCTGGTCGTGGGTCCGCCTTAGTCCATCCATGTGGATGTTGATAGTAAGCCGATTGTGCGGCGCGATCAGGCCATAGACGGTTCGATCAAGCATCAACCCGTTGGTACACAGGTAAATGTGCCGCTTGCGGGCAATCATCCCCTCCACCAGTCCTTTTAGTTCAGGGTAGATGGTGGGCTCCCCGCCACAGATCGAGACGACCGGAGCGCCCGAGTCATCCGCCGCCCTCAGGCACTCCTCCAGCGTCAACCGATCCTCGATTTTCCCGGTGTGCCGCTCAACGGCGCAGCCTAGACAGGCTAGGTTGCAGGTGTACAGCGGTTCGAGCATAAGGACGAATGGATATCGCTTGCTCCCTTTGAGTCCGTGGCGGATCTGGTGCTTGAGCATATCCGTCGTGATGTGCAGCGGAAATCTCATAAGAGCGCTCCACGACTGACATATCTGTGGGCCGCTGACCACTGCCAGTAGCGTGTGAAGACCATCCAAACGATTGGGATGTACAGTAAAACTCCGGTTATCCCAATTATCCCACGCAGCATCTCGCCGGCGTCAAAGGTCATCGAGAGGTTAAAGACTAGAATCAGATGGTAGAGTATGACGCCACACTGGATCGGTTTCACCCCTCGGTCTAAGGTCGGCTCTGCCGCCAGAGCACGATCGATCTGTTGGAACAGGACGATAGATGCCGCCGTCAGATAGAAAGCCAGCAACATAAAAACGCAGGGTCTTGGGAAAAACGTAGCGACACGAAGTTGGATCGCTTCCGCCATTCAGCTCCCTCGTAGTAACCAGCCCACTGACATCCAGCATCCGAAATATAGCAAAATGTCATCCTGAATCCTGCGTGAACAGTTGTGGCTCAGTGGTGGGCCTAGCGGGTCAGAGACGAAGTCGAAGCCCAGCCTTCTGGGTTCTCCGGCCATTGGAATGGATAATCACCCCAAGGGTAGGAGGCACTCCAAATCGCAGACCTACCACATTGTGGCAATATGGGCCACTGAGACTGATCGGCCATTGGCCGTTCACGCGAGATTCTCACATATATCATATCCAACCCGGCGCTGGCAACCTTAAAATGGAAAATAGAGAAAATAGGGACAGACACTATTATTTGAGAGATGGTGAGATAATAGTGTCTGTCCCTATTTTCCATTTTCTTATTGTTGCTCCTGTAGCCAAAGAGCGAGGACGGTCCAGGGACGAGAGGGAGCTATCAACTTACCTTGCATTTGCAAAAGGTGACGGTGCTCCAGGTGGGAAGGTGGGGGACGTTCCTTTTTCCAGCAGGACTATAGGTCTGTGCGGGTAGCGCTCATCGCCCCTTGAAGAAGGTGTCTATGCTCTCGATGACGCGGTCTTGCATCTGTACTGTCAGCTCCGGATAGACGGGTAGTGCCAGGGTCTCACGAGCGGCTCGCTCGGCTTCCGGGAAATCTCCCTCTCGATACCCGAGGAACGCGAGGCAGGCCTGCATGTGAAGCGGCTTGGGGTAGTAGACAGCCGTACCGATCCCCCGCGACGCGAGGAAGTCGTGGAGCTCATCCCGTCGGCGTGTCCGGACGATATACTGATTGAAGACGTGATGCCCGGCCTTCGGCACGTCAGGCAGGGTAAGCGCATCAGGGCGATCGAGGTCGAGCTGCCGAAATGCATCGTTGTAATGGTTGGCGTGGGCGCGCCTGGTCGCGACCCACCCATCGAGGTGCCTGAGTTTCACCAGGAGGACGGCGGCCTGGACCTCATCCAGCCGGAAATTCCCACCCACCCGCGAATAATCATATGGACTTTCGCTCCCCTGCTGCCTGAGGCTCCTGAGAATGTCTGCCAATCTCGGATCGCTGGTCAGCACCATGCCGCCATCGCCAAATCCACCCAGATTTTTTGTCGGGTAGAAAGAGAGGCAGCCGAGTGTTCCTATTCCGCCTGCCTTCCCACCCTCAGCCGTCCTGGCGCCGATCGCCTGAGCGGCATCTTCGATGATGGCGAGGTGGCGTTGCGCCGCCAGCGCACGGAGCGGTTCCATCTCTGCGCAGCGGCCGAACAGGTGGACGGGGAGGAGAACCTTGGTCCGCCGCGTAATCCGATCCTGTACCTGAGACGGTTCCAGATTGAAGCTGGCAGGGTCGATGTCGATGAAGATCGGGCGCGCCCCAGCCCTGACGATAGAGCCGGCAGTCGCAAAGAAGGTGTACGGAGTGGTGATGACCTCGTCGCCCGTGCTAAGGCCGAGCGCCATGAGGGCGCTCAGAAGGGCATCGGTACCGGATGAGACCCCCACGGCATAGGCGGCTCCGCAGGTACGAGCGATCGCCTGTTCCAGGGCAACCACCTTCGGGCCGAGGATGAAATGCTGACTTTCGTAGACTTCATCCAATTCGGCACGCACCTCATCCTTGATCGTGAGGTACTGCGCGCGAAGGTCCAGGAGCGGTACGTTCAAGTCGGTTCCCCCAGATGAGACCTACCCAAGGTAGGGAAGACATTGATGGTTCACCGTGACATTTGACCGTCCACGGCCGCTGCGTAGTCCATGGGTGGACCGTCAGCGATGATCCATCGATCAGGGATGGCGTGCTAGAGTAGACCCATTTCTACCCAACAAAGGACCGGGTTGTCAACCAGAATTTATGTTAGCCCCCATTTTTTTCTTGCAATTTTGTCGAAACGCGGTATAACGCGCTTGAGCAATGACGCACCACGGAGGTGGGGCATCGATTATCAACTTTTTTGAAGGGGGGTAGATCGTTGCAAGCACTCGGGAAACACCTGTTGGTGGAACTACACGGTTGTAACCCGGAGCTGCTCAAAAAAGTCGATGTTATCAAGGAGATCCTGGTTTGCGCCGCGAACGCCTGCAAGGCCACAATCGTTGACACCTCCTTCCACGAGTTCAATCCTTTCGGTGTGAGCGGCGTCGTGGTGATCGCCGAATCCCACATCTCTATCCACACCTGGCCCGAGTATCGGTATGCGGCGGTGGACATCTTCACCTGCGGAGATGTCATTAAGCCCGATGTGGCGGTGGAGTACATCGCCACCCGGTTTCAGTGCAAAAAGCCATCGGTCGTCGAGATGCGGCGGGGCATCATCCCCGGTCACCACGGGAAGCTTGCCCACAAATTGAGTGCGTCCATGGAGAAGGCTGTCGATGCCGATCAAGAACTCTCGCTGGTTCATTGAAGCCTTGAGCCCTGAGGAGGGGCATCTGCACGGGATTCAACGAGTCCTGTTTTCCACACAGACCCCCTTTCAGTCCCTCGACATCATGGAGCTTGGCAGCTATGGGAAGGCCCTTATCCTTGACGATAAGGTTCAGTCAAGCCTCCTCGATGAGTTCATCTACCACGAGGCATTAGTCCATCCGGCAATGTTCAGTCATCCCGCGCCCAAAAAGGTATTTATCGTGGGCGGCGGGGAAGGGGCTACCTTGCGGGAAGTCCTCCGGCATCCCACTGTTGAGCGGGCCCTGATGGTGGATATCGATGAGGAGGTCGTCAACCGATGTAAGGAGTTGCTGCCCGAATGGCACCGGGGCGCCTTCGACGATCCGCGCGCCGAGGTCCGCTTCCTTGATGCCCGACGATATCTGGAGGAGACAGACGAGCGGTTCGACGTGATCATCATCGACATCTCGGAGCCGGTTGAAGAGGGCCCGGCATATCTCCTCTTTACGCGGGAGTTTTATCAAATCGTGCACCGATGCCTGACGGATCAGGGGATCATCGCGTTGCAAGCGGGTTCGGTCAGTCTCTCCAACCTGTCCTGTTTTACTGCCATCCACGAGACCTTGCGGACCGCATTCCCCGTCGTGGCCCCCTACTGGGCCAGCGTCCCCAGCTTTGCCCTTCCCTGGGGATTCTCCGTTGCCTCCAAGCGGCCTGACCCACGAGCGCTGGGACCGGATACTATCGATCGCCTCATCGCCGAACGGATCGGGCCTGACCTGCGATATTACGATGGTCTTACGCATCAGATGTCTTTTCTCCTCCCGAAGTATGTGCGCCGGCACCTTGAGGAGGAGAAGCGGATCATCGAGGATAACCACCCCCTCTTTACCTTCCACTAAAGGACAGGGTATAGGGTGGAGGGTATAGGATTGAGGAGTAGGGCTTTAGAGTTCCACGCTGGTCTGAAGCGCAATCCTCTTTCCATACGGGAATACTCTTCGCCCGCCCCTCAGATCCTTCTTCCCTATACCCTCCACCCTATACCCTCCACCCTGTCTTACTCCTGATGGTTCCCGAACGACAGTACAGGACGCCCCTCTTCGACGCGATGGTCAACCTCGCGGAGAGTCGAAAGATCTCGTTCCACACCCCGGGGCACAAGAGCGGTAAGGGCATCTCTACGCGCTTCCGAAAGTACGTCGGCCCGAAGATCTTTACCATTGACCTGACAACGCTTGACGAGGTCGATTGCCTGCAGCGGCCGGTGGGGGTCATTAAGGAGGCCCAGGAGTTGGCCGCCGAGGCGTACGGAGCTGACCATTCCTTCTTCCTGATCAACGGGACCACCGGGGGCAATCATGCGATGATCCTGTCTACCGCGAGCCCTGGAGACGAGATCCTCATCGCACGGAATGCCCACAAATCGATCCTGACCGGGATCATCCTCAGCGGCGCGACACCGCGGTTCTTCCTGCCGGCCTTCGATCAGGATTTGGGCATGCTGTTAAACGCAACGGTTGAAGGGGTGGAACGCGCCATGGCGCAGTATCCGAAGGCCAAGGTCCTCTCCCTTACCAGTCCCAATTACTACGGGGTGGCGGCCGATCTGCGCGCCATCGTCTCCCTCGCCAAGAGCCGGGGTATCCTGGTCCTGGTGGATGAGGCCCACGGCCCCCACCTTCATTTTCACCAGGGGCTGCCCACATCGGCGCTCGACGCTGGAGCCGATCTCTGTGTTCAGTCCACCCATAAAATCTTGGGGGGGATGACTCAGTCCTCCATGCTGCATCTGAAGGGTCCAGATGTCGATTACCCGAGGGTTGTGAAGCTGTTACTCCTCCTTCAAAGTACGAGCCCCTCCTACATTCTGATGGCCTCGCTGGATCTGGCCAGAATGCAGATGGCGACCGAGGGGGAGAAGCTCTTAGGTAAAGCGATCGATCTGGCGCAAGACGCGAGGGACCGCATCAATCGGATTTCCGGACTGTCCTGTTTTAGTGAGACCGATCTGCGCGGCAGTGGTTTCTTCCTGGATGTGACGAAACTCACCATCTGTGTCAAGGGACTCGGCCTCAGCGGATTCGAGGCCTCTGCCATCCTGAATGCCGAGTTCGGCATCCAGGTGGAGATGGCCGATCTGTTCAATATCCTGGTGATCGTCAGTATCGGGGATAGAAGAGACGACCTGGACCGACTGGTAGCGGCGATGGACAGCTTGGCGGGGCGCGGTAACCGCTCCCAGGATCGGCGAGCCATCCCCTTCCTGCTTCCGCCCTTGGGTCAGCAGTTCCATCTGTCTCCACGGGACGCCTTCTTTGCCCCCTCGGAATATCTGCCGCTGACGAAGGCAGAGGGGCGCACCAGCGCTGATATTGTGACCATCTACCCCCCCGGCGTACCTGTCCTAGTGCCCGGAGAAGAGGTGGGATCTTCGGCGATCGACTACCTGCGCTCGCTCGCCTCTCATGGCGCAAGGATCGACGGGGTCCTGGAATTGGATGAACCTCAGATTCGCGTCCTTCGCGATTGATCCGGCCCCCCTCGAACTTTTCCATTGCTTTTTCACGAGCTTTTCCGTATATTTTGCCGTCCGAGTTTCTCGCGGCGTCGTTTTTCCTTGAAGAGATAGCCAAAGCATTATGAAAAAAACGGTGACATGGAAGGTCCTCTCCCTTCTACTGGTGACGGTGATAGCCGGCTACTATCTCTTTCCCACGATCTCCGGACGGTCGTCACTCCCCTCGTTATTGCCACCGTTGCTTCCGCGCGCTGAACGACTCAATCTTGGACTCGACCTACAGGGAGGGATGCACTTGGTCCTGGAGGTCGTCACCGAGAAAGCGGTGGAAAACACCGTCGACCGGCTGATTGCCGAATTGCGCCGGGAAACTGAGAAGGAGAAGATTACGGTTGAGCAGATGACCCGAGAGGGGATTGACCGTATCAGGATCAGGCTTCAGGCGAAGGAAGGTATGGATGGCTTACGCCGTATCCTGAAGAACTATAGCAACCTGCAACAGTCCGGTGCGGCTGATCCGGCTGAACTCAGCCTGAGCCTCACATCGGGTGAAATGAAGCGGATCCAGGAATCCGCTATCCGACAGAGCCTGGAAACCATCCGGAATCGCATCGATCAGTTCGGCGTGGCCGAGCCTCACATCGTACAGGAAGGGGACCGGCGGATCGTAGTCCAGCTTCCAGGTATCAAGGAGCCGCAGCGGGCGATCAATCTGATCGGTAAGACCGCCCTCCTGGAGTTTAAGTTGGTGGTGGAGGATGCCAATATTGCTGAGGCAGTGGCGGGAAAGATCCCGGAGGGCGACGAGCTTCTCTACGTACGCCGTACGGACGAGCAGGACAAGACGAGCAAGGCTCCCCTTGTCGTGCAGAAGCGAGCCATCTTGACGGGTGATCTGCTCACCTCGGCTCAGGTGCAGATCGAGGGCCAGACCAACGAGCCGGTGGTCTCAATAGCATTTGATCAGGAGGGTGCCCGTCTCTTTGGCGAGGCCACGGCGGCCAACGTCGGCCGACGCCTGGCCATCGTCATGGATGGCACTATCTATTCGGCGCCGGTCATCAGGGAGAAGATCCCAGGCGGCAAGGCCCAGATCTCCGGGCGCTTCACCATGGAGGACGCCAGGGACCTGGCGATCGTGCTACGGGCCGGCGCGCTTCCCGCGCCCGTTAACATCGTTTCGAATCTGACGGTTGGCCCATCCTTGGGCCTGGACTCCATCGAAAAGAGTGTGCGGGCCGCAATTCTGGGCGGCGCCCTCGTCATTGTCTTCATGGCAATCTACTACAGATTGTCCGGGGTCATCGCCAACTTTGCGCTACTCTTAAATCTTATCTGGCTGTTGGGGGCTCTGGCCAGCCTCAGGGCCACGCTGACGCTCCCTGGCATTGCGGGCATCATCCTTGGAATCGGGATGGCGGTGGACTCGAACGTACTGATCCTGGAGCGGATCCGTGAAGAACTCCGATTGGGGAAGGCAGTCCGGTCGGCCATTGACGGGGGCTACGACAAAGCATTCCTCACCATTATCGACTCCCATGTGACGACGTTGATTACCGCGTTTGCGTTGTTTTTGTTCGGGACGGGGCCGGTGAAAGGGTTCGCGGTCACCCTGAGCCTCGGGGTAATCTTCAACCTGGTGACGGCCTTGACGGGAACCAGGGTGGTGTACGATTGGATAACCCAGCGGTGGAACCTGAAAACCCTTAGTATCTAGGGGATAGGGTGGAGAGGGTATAGGGTTTAGGGTATAGGGAAAAGCGGTGGCACGCAGGCTCCTAAACTATACCCTATACGCTATACCCTAGACCCTGAGGTCTTATATGATTGAGATTCTCGGTAAGACAAAGATCGATTTCATTGCCTGGCGGAGGACTGCGTTCGCGGTTTCTGCAGTTCTCTGCCTTCTCGGAATGATCTCGATCATTCAGATCTGGCGCGGCGCGGCGAATCTCGGGATTGACTTCGCCGGCGGCACCTCCGTTCAGCTCAAGTTCAGTAGGCCGGTGGATCTTGGTCAAGTCAGAACGCTGCTGGCAGAAAGTGGCCTGAAGGATAGTGATCCCCAGCAGTTCGCCGGTGGGGACCGCATCATGGTTCGTTTGAAGCGGGCGGAGGGCAGTCAGGCCGGAATGGCCCAGCGGGTGCAAGATATCTTCTCAAAAGGGTTACCTGACAATCCGTTCGTGGTAGAGGGGACGAATGAGGTCGGGCCAGCCATCGGAAAGGACCTCCAAAAAGCCGCCCTGTGGGCCATCATCAGTTCCATGATCGGCATCATGGCCTATATTGCCTGGCGCTTTGAGTTCAAATTCGGGGTAGCGGCGGCCATCGCCACCCTGCATGATGTCCTGGCTGTTCTGGGGTTTTTTTATGTGTTGAACGGGGAGATCACCCTCCTCATCATCACTGCGTTGCTTACCCTCGCCGGCTATTCGCTGACAGATACCGTGGTGGTCTTCGACCGGATTCGTGAGAATCTTCAAGGCCGACGGAAAGAATCGCTGGGAGACGTCATCAACATGAGCATCAATGAGGTCTTAAGTCGAACTATCGTGACGTCGCTCACAGTCCTTCTGGTCTTGCTCTCCCTCTTCATGCTTGGTGGGGAGGTACTCCACGATTTCTCTCTCGCACTGATCGCCGGTGTCTGTGTTGGCACCTACTCTTCATGGTTTGTAGCCTCCTCAATTGTTTATGAGTGGCGTACGTGGGAGCGAGCCAGACTGAAAGCTCCCGTCAAGGCCAAGGCCAAGGGGTAAACGGAAGTCGCAGACCCACGATGTGGGGACGCTTCGACTTTTCCCTTGACAACTCAACTCGCCATAAGGTAGTACCTCCAATAGAGCTAGAATTGGTGTGGTACAACTGTCAATTCCAAACGCCAGGTTCCGCGTTCCACGCTGTGGACCTGTGAGGTTTGAGATGCTACCTGGAACTTGGAGCGGCTTTTCAACCTGGAACCCGGAACATGGAATCTGGAACCTCTCATTCGCATCGAGACATTGCCGAGGCGATATTCCGTGAGAGCGCTGAGATCAAGCTTGCCTTCCTGGAAGGCCATCTGGACTTGGTGGTCCGGGCGGCGGCGGCCATTGCGGGGGCCCTACGAGCCGGAAGGAAGATATTGATCTTCGGTAACGGCGGAAGCGCGGCCGACGCCCAGCATATTGCGGGTGAGCTCGTGAACCGTTTCCTGCTCGATCGGCCGGCGCTTCCTGCCATCGCCCTGACGACCGACGGCTCTATTCTGACCAGTATCAGCAATGATCGAGGCTACGCTCAGGTCTTTGCGCGCCAGGTTGAAGCCTTAGGCTCCGCCGGCGATGTTGCCATCGGGATCAGTACCAGCGGCCAGTCCGCCAGTGTCGTGTGCGGGATCGAAACGGCGGGCAAGATGCAGCTCTGTACCGTCGCGTTCACCGGCGGGGATGGGGGAAGGCTCGCCGGGCTGGCAGACTATGCATTCGTGGTCCCTTCCCAATCAACACCCAGGATCCAGGAAGTCCACTCGACGCTCGGTCACGCCCTCTGCCAACTGGTTGAGACCGATCTGTTCGGCACGTCGTAGGTAAAGGGGGAGCGTATGGAAAGAGGGAAGAGGTGGATCGCACTCATCGCGTTGAGTGCCCTCTTTGCCGCCAGTGTGCCAGTGCCAGCATGGGCGAGATCTTCGCGTCCCGCGAGGGGTCGAGAAGATCTTACCCTACCATCGGCTTCGAGCCTGCCTGTGCGTCGCACGCAGACGCGTCCCCCCGCGGATCTGTCTGTACCGGCACGGCAGACGGATCGGTGGGGCGCTACCTCTGACCTCGGCTGGTTTCTGGCCGATCCTGAGCAGTTAAGTGCAGCGTCGGCGCTGTTGATGGACGCCGATACAGGCGCGATCCTGTTTGCCAGGCATCACATGGAGCGGCGTTTCCCGGCCAGCACAACAAAAATCATGACGGCGCTCCTCATCCTGGAGGAGGGGCGACTGGACGAGAAGGTGGTTATTACTGAGCGGGCGGCTGCCGTCACGGGGACCGGATTGGGGCTGAGACGCGGCCAGCAGATCACGCTCAGAGACCTGTTGTGGGCGATTCTGATCAAATCTGCGAACGATGCCGCGTTGGCGGCGGCCGAACATGTCGGCGGGAGCGAAGAACGGTTTGTCGCCCGGATGAATGCGAAGGCGGACTCTCTCGGGATGGAGGGAACACATTTCACGAATCCCCACGGACTTGACAACCCGGACCACTACTCAACCGCCTATGACTTGGCGATCCTCACCCGCCAGGCGTTGCGTAATCCGACATTCGCCCGTATGGTGCAGACCCGGGAGGCTCAGCTCGCTATCCTGACTGGGCGGAACGGAAAGGTGGTAAAGCGGAAGGTGCTTCGAACTCATAATCAGCTTCTCGGGCAGTTTGCCGGTGCGGATGGCGTCAAGACCGGTTATACCGGGCAGGCTGGTCGCTGTCTTGTAGCGTCAGCCACGCGAGGTGACCATCGACTGATCACTGTTCTCCTCAACGATTCCCGTCGGTGGACCGAGGCCGCAGCGCTGCTGGAGTACGGTTTTGCCGCCCTCGGCGGGCGGGCGTCCAGCCTTGGGGTTTCCGATGGAGGCCCCACCGATACGCCAAAGGGCGAAGGGGGCTGAGGCCAGCCCCTGTTACAACTACTATGCATCCCGCCTTTTTCCGCCTTCCCTGTTGGAGACTTGCCGCCGGCAGTTCCAAGGTCTGGGTCGGTCTATCTCCCTGATGTCTGCATACGCGTCGATTCTATTCCCTTAGCAGCCAGCGACCCAATGGGAGACAGTGCGAGTCATGGCCGGGACTGAACAGCGACCCATAGAGCGTAATGCCTGGTTGGCGCTCGGCCTGATCCCCGAGGTAGGCGCGGCGACGTTTCACCGCTTGGTGCAGGGGCTCGGGTCAGCCGAGGCCGTGCTCACGGCGAAGGCCGGGGCGCTCGAGCAGGTTCCCGGTATCAGTCAGCAGGTCGCGCGAGCTATCGTCTCCTTTCCCTGGCGGGATACCCTTGATCGGGAGCTGCGAGTAATCGAGGCAAGAGGTCTCGGTCTGATACGGTTCGGTGACGAGGGATATCCCGAGTTGCTGGCAGCCATCCATTCTCCCCCACCGATTCTCTATGTGCGGGGTACAATTGAACCAAAAGATCGGGTGGCCGTCGCGATTGTTGGTTCCAGACAGGCCAGCCAGTACGGTAGCGCAATGGCCGAGCAAATCAGCGGGGAGCTCGCAGAGCGTGGGGTGACGATCGTGAGCGGAATGGCTCGCGGGATCGATGCGGCAGCGCATCGTAGCGCGCTGCGCGCTGCCGGTCGGACCATCGCAGTGCTGGGATGCGGACTTGGGGTGACCTATCCTCCAGAGCACGCAGAACTCGCCGACCAGATCGCCGAACGGGGCGCCCTGATCAGCGAGTTTCCCATCTTCACGCCGCCCAAGCCTGGTCACTTCCCGCAGCGTAACCGGATCATCAGTGGCTTGGCGCGCGGCATAGTGGTGATTGAAGCCGGACTGAAGAGCGGGGCGCTGATCACGGCGAATTACGCGCTGGAGCAGGGGCGCGAAGTCTTCGCTGTCCCAGGGCAGGTGACATCCCGATCCAGTCGCGGGTGTCACCAGCTTATCAAAGCAGGCGCGAAACTGACGGAAGGCTGGGAGGATATCTGGGAGGAGATTGAGCTGCAGATGACTCCTGGATCGCAGGTTGTGCGAGATCCGACCCCTGTCAGCCGTTCCCTTGCGCAGGAAGAGATCCTGATCATCGATGCCCTGGAGGCCGGGCCCATGCAGATCGATGACCTGATTGGTCGAACTCGGCTTCCGGCCGGGCAGATGGCCTCACTGTTGCTGTCATTGATGCTGAAGGGCATGATTGAGGAGCTACCAGGGAAAAGTTTTGCGAAGCGGCTTCGGCCGTTGAAGAACAGGGTATAGGGTTTAGGGTAGAGGGTATAGGGTAGAGAGGGTCAAAGGGTCGCCCCCTGGTAATCTTTTACCCTATACCCTAAACCCTAGCCTTTGAGGGAGGAACAACAGAGCGTGCCTAAGTCATTAGTGATTGTCGAGTCGCCTGCGAAGGCTAAGACGATCGGTAAATATCTCGGGAAGGAGTTCGTCGTGACGGCCTCGATGGGCCATGTCCGCGATCTGCCCGCTAAGTCGCTGAGCGTTGACGTCGAGCACGACTTCGCCCCGCAGTACGAGATCATTGCAGGGAGAGAGAAGGTCGTATCGGCCCTGAAGAAGGCGGCCAAGACGGCTGACGCCATCTATCTTGCGGCCGATCCGGATCGGGAGGGAGAGGCCATCTGCTGGCATCTCAAGCAGGAGCTTGGCGCTACCAAAAAACCGGTCCACCGCGTGACCTTCAACGAGATTACGAAGCGCGCGGTGCAGGAGGCGTTCAATCATCCGTCCATCATAGACCAGCGGCTGGTGGATGCCCAACAGACCAGAAGGATTCTGGATCGTCTGGTTGGCTACCAGATCAGTCCGATCCTCTGGGACAAGGTGAAGCGCGGCATTTCTGCCGGACGAGTTCAGTCGGTAGCCCTTCGTCTCATCGTTGATCGAGATCGAGAGATCAGGGCGTTCGTCAAAGCCGAGTACTGGTCGGTCGATGTCTCCCTGGAAGGCCGGATCCCCCCGCCGTTCGTGGCAAGACTCTATAAGATCGACGGCGAACGGGTGAACCTGTCGAATCAGGAGGAGACCGACCAGATCGTCCGGGAGTTGCCGCGACAGGAGTTCCGGGTAGCGGACCTGACCAGGAAAGAGAAGCGTCGTAACCCGGTCCCGCCATTTACGACCAGTAAGCTGCAGCAGGAATCTGTCCGAAAGCTTCGCTTCACGGCCAGGCGGGCGATGCAGATCGCTCAGCAACTCTACGAAGGGATCGAGATCGGCGAGGAGGGCGCCGTTGGTCTTATCACCTACATGCGGACTGACTCGGTCCGCGTCTCTGGAGAAGCCCAGGCCGAGGCGGCCCGCTATATCGCCGAACGGTTTGGTCAGGCATTTGTGCCTGAGCGACCCCCGGTCTACCGCAGCGGCCGTGGCGCCCAGGAAGCCCACGAAGCAGTTCGCCCAACCTCAGTCTATCGGGATCCGGCATCGCTCCGGGGGTTTCTGACGAAGGATCAACTCGCCCTCTACAGCCTGATCTGGAACCGCTTCGTTGCGTCTCAGATGCCGCCGGCTCTCTACGACGTGACTACTGTCGCGATCCAGGGTGGGCGGTTCACGCTTCGGGCAAGCGGTCGGCACCAGCGATTCGCCGGATTCATGCAGGTCTACATCGAGGGGAAGGATGAGGCGTCCAAGACGAAGCCCGAGGAGACTAAAGACGAAACAGCCGAGGAGACGGCCGTCGAGGAAGAGGCCGAATTAGCGGTACCCCCTCTGGAGGTTGGAGAACCGCTGCGGCTCATTGGTGTGACCCCTGCCCAGCACTTTACTCAGCCGCCGCCCCGCTTCACAGAGGCGACCCTGGTGAAGGAGTTGGAAGAGCAGGGGATCGGACGACCCTCTACCTATGCGGCTATCCTGAGTGTCATCCAGAACCGCGACTATGTGGTGAAGGCGCAGGGTACATTTCGGCCTACTGAGCTGGGTGGGATCGTCGTCGATCTCCTGGTGGAGAGCTTCCCTCGCGTGATGGACTATGAGTTCACGGCCAAGATGGAGACCACCCTGGATGAGATCGAAGAGGGGCAGAAGCAATGGCTGGAGGAGTTGCATCGTTTCTATGACGCCTTTTCCCAGTGGGTGAAGGAAGCCGCGGTCGGGATGCGAAATATCAAGGCGATGGAGGAAAAGACCGACGAGGTCTGCGAGCGGTGCAGCAGTCGGATGGTGATTCGCTGGGGCCGGTTCGGCCGCTTCCTGGCCTGCACCAATTACCCTGAGTGCAAGGGGACCCGCGAATTACCGCCAGAGCTCAAAGAGGAGACCGGGATCGAGGAGGAGGCTAACGCCGCTGGCGAGGCCAAGGCAGAACCCTGCGACAACTGCGGGCGGCCTATGGTGATGAAGCGCGGTCGGTTTGGAGCCTTCCTGGGTTGCTCCGGATACCCTGAGTGTAAGACAATCCGGAAGCTCTCGCAGGCGGAGGCTTCGAGCGCGCGGCCTGCGCCGCAGCCGACTAATGAGGTCTGTGACAAGTGCGGCAACCCGATGGTGTTGCGGGAGGGACGGTACGGCCGCTTCCTTTCGTGCGGGAGCTACCCTACCTGCAAGAACATAAAGCCCATCTCGATTGGGGTCAACTGTCCGCAATGCAGGAGCCCTCTCTCGGAGCGACGCACCAAACGGGGCCGGGCCTTCTATGGGTGTACCGCGTATCCCAAGTGCGCCTTTGCCCTCTGGGATCGTCCGGTCCAGGAACCCTGTCCACGGTGCGGAGCCGCCTTCCTGGTAGAGAAGAAGCTGAAGGGCGGCGGGGTCTCGATCCGTTGTGCCGCCGAAGGATGTGCCTATGTACGGGAAACCGATGCGGCAGTAAAGGCGAATACGTGACCGATGTTGTCGTAGTTGGTGGAGGTCTAGCCGGGAGCGAAGCCGCCTGGCAGGCGGCGGAGCGGGGCGCCAGCGTGCGCCTGCATGAGATGCGGCCGGTGAGTTCCACCCCTGCCCACAAGACCGACCGGATGGCCGAGTTGGTGTGCAGCAACTCCCTGAAGTCGGATTCGCCGGAGGATTGTCATGGCCTGCTGAAACGGGAGCTCACCTCGTATGGATCGGTGATCATGCTTGCTGCCCGGGCGCATGCCATCCCGGCAGGATCGGCCTTGGCCGTTGATCGTGAGGCCTTTGCTGCCGAGGTGACCGCGCGGCTCGCGCAACATCCCCGCATCACCATCGTTCGGGAGGAGGTCAAGGCGATACCGGAAGAGAAGCCGGTGATTATCGCCACCGGTCCACTGACCTCCGACCGGCTGGCCGGCGCGCTGCGTGATCGGTTCGTGGACTATCTGGCATCAGCAGACCCGTCTGCCAATACGCGGGATCTGCTCTACTTCTATGACGCCATCTCGCCGATCATCGCTGGGGATTCTATCGATCGTACCGTGGCGTTTGCCGCATCCCGCTACGACAAAGGAGGGGACGACTACCTGAATTGCCCGATGACCCGGGAGGAGTATCGCCTCTTCTGGCAGTCGATCCGGGCCGCGGAGCTGACACCGATCCACCCGTTCGAAGAGGCGCGATACTTCGAAGGGTGTCTCCCCATCGAGGTGCTGGCGGCTCGTGGCGAGGACACGTTGCGGTTCGGACCGATGAAACCGGTGGGCCTGATCGATCCCTCGACCGGACGCCAGCCCTACGCCGTCGTGCAGCTCCGGCTGGAGAACCGGGAAGGGACGATGTCTAACATGGTGGGGTTTCAGACCCGCCTGAAGTGGGGCGAGCAGCACCGGATCCTCCGAACGATTCCCGGCCTCAAGAGCGCCGACTTCCTCCGATACGGGTCGATCCATCGCAACACCTTCATCGCCGCGCCAGCGCTGCTCAAGGAGACGATGCAGTATAAAGGGGACCCGGGGATCTTCCTGGCCGGACAGCTCACCGGGGTGGAGGGGTACCTGGAATCGGCCGGCAGCGGACTCTTGGCCGGGATCAATGCGGTTCGATTCCTCCGAGGTGAGGCCCCGATTGTGCTCCCTCCGGCGACCGCCCTCGGGTCCCTCATCCGTTACATCTGCCACGCCAACCCCCACGCCTTCCAGCCGATGAATGTCAACTTCGGCCTCCTGCCGCCCCTCGATGCGCCAGTTCGGGCCAAGCGCGAAAGGCGGCAGGCCCTGGTTGCCCGTGCCCTCCGCGACCTGCCTACTCTGACGTGAACATCGTTGGGATCCGGAACCCCACACTGGTTCGCTTCCCCTGCCCGTCAAGGGCTCTCAGGATCACCCCTTGCACCTTCATCGCCCGCTCCACGGCGGAGGCGTGGTAGGCTCGGGGATCTATCATGGTCCCCTCCTATCTGGCAGAGACCGCAACCTACCCCGTCTCCTGGGAAAGCGGACATTTCATTTGCTACAAGAGGCGGACATTTCACATGCTGCCACCTGAATTTTGCACCGAACCAGATGGAGGCCTCAGTCAGCGCGGTTCCACGAGGTGCTTTGATTCACCCATTGGGTGGTGCAATAAATTTTTTGCACGACGGTCCCGGCCAATGACATCAAGGTAAGTGACGGCATAACCCGGTTTGACGTGCAAAATTCAGGTACCAACAGCATAGCATTTTTCGATTGACAGGATACTGGGGGCATGCTAGAAGCCGTTTGAATCTGTTGCTGATGGCTGTTCTCAAGCGGTGAGTAGCCGCAGAAAGGGGCAAGTGGGATTGAGACGCTCAGGAGTCTGTGACGGGTGGGGAGGGCGCTTGTGGATGTGGCTTTTGGCTGTCGGCGTTATTGTGGGATACAGCCCGACAGCTTGGGCGCAGGAGCTGTTCGTTGCTAACCATGACAACAACTCCATCACCGTCTACAGCCGCACCGCAAGCGGCGACACCGTTCCCCTCAGGACGATCAGCGGCGTATCGGCGACGGGGTTGAAGAATCCTATAGGTCTTGCCCTCGATCTGACCCACAACGAGCTGTTCGTTGCTAACTCTAATAACAACTCCATCACCGTCTACAGCCGCACCGCAGACGGTGATATCACCCCCACGAGGACGATCGGCGGCGTATCGACGGGGTTGTTTTATCCTGTAGGCCTCGCCCTTGACCTCACCAACAATGAGCTGTTCGTTGCTAACGATAACAACTCCATCACCGTCTACAGCCGCACCGCAGACGGTGATATCACCCCCACGAGGACGATCGGCGGCGTATCGACGGGGTTGAATTTTCCTGTAGGCCTCGCCCTTGACCTCACCAACAATGAGCTGTTCGTGGCGAACTGGACGGCTAACTCCATCACCGTCTACAGCCGCACCGCAAGCGGCGACACCGTTCCCCTCAGGACGATCAGCGGCGTATCGGCGACGGGGTTGGATAATCCTATAGGCCTCGCCCTCGACCTGACCCACAACGAGCTGTTCGTTGCTAACTTTGACAACAACTCCATCACCGTCTACAGCCGCACCGCAAGCGGCGACACCGTTCCCCTCAGGACGATCAGCGGCGGATCGACGGGGTTGGATGGTCCTAAAGGCCTCGCCCTCGACGCCGGCTCCTCTGTCGGCATCCCCACCCTCTCCGAGTGGGCCCAGATTGGGATGATGGTCCTATTACTCACCGGCGGCCTGCTCGCCCTTCGACGTGGCTCAGGGTGAACGGTTGGGAGAGCCGAAATTGGGGCCTTGCAATGTGACGTGTGACCCTCGACCATGACACGGAAGAGCCTCTTACCCTATGATCAGTCTTGCACGAACCCGACGCCTCACACAGCAGCGGGGTCTTGACTTCTGCCTCCGCTTCGCGCGCTCTACACCCTGCTTGCCTTCCTCGCCCTATATGCCCTGCACGAGCCCCTGGTTGTCCCGTTTACCCAACGGATCGCCTGGCTGAGCCACATTCCTCACGACCCTGGGCGCCCGGAGCTGGGTGTGCGGCGCCTCCGTCGGCATCCCAGGCTTCTCCGTCGAGATCAAGAACAACTGTAACGCGATCTATGAGATCGGCCTGTACGCCTCAGCCATCTTTGCCTACCCCGCCATCCTCACGCGCACCCTGGGATTCGCCATAGGTTCAGCCCTGCTCTACCTGGTCAACCTCCTGCGCGTCCTCAGCCTGATCGGGATAGGGAGGTACTTCCCCGGAGGGTTTCAGATTGCCCACATCTACCTCTGGCAGGCCCCCTTCCTCGCCTTGGTTGCCGCCTGCTGGCTTAGCCGGCTTCCTTGTCTTGGCCCTGCTGTGGATGGTGCTCGCGCCCCTGTACGCGCATACCTTTGCTGCCTTCGCCTCCCCCCCTGATCTCCTCGATCGAATCCTCTCCCGGCACCCGCTACATCGTTGAGGGGACCAGGATCATCGCCCTACGCCCCATCATGATGCAGACGATCAATAACGTGACAACAGGCCGCACCCTCCTGCGTGAGACCTCCGGCGACTATCCCCTGGCGCTGCTTGCCGCACTCGTGCTCGCTACGCCAGCCTGGTCACTCAAGCGACGGGGCAGGGTCTTAGCCGTTACCGGGGGCCTGCGCAATCGGCAAATCTCGGACAAACAATTCTCTGCCACCAGTGCCGAAGTTCACGCGCAGATCATCGCTGCGGTCGATAGTCCCGCCGCTCATCTGGGTATCCGTCGAATCCAAAACATCTTCCGCGAACATGCTCCGCGCCTCTACCATTGGGCGGCAGACCGCGCCATTCCGGCTGAGAACAACCTTGCGGGACGAGACCTCAGGCCCACCGTGATCGTCCGCAAGGTCAGCTTCGGCTCCCAGTCCAACGCCGGGGCTACAACCAGAGGAATCCTCATGTCCGTCCTTGTTACTCTGAAAAAACGCGGCTTCGATGTGACCACTCGCCTCAAAGAAGTCCTGGATGAGATCGCCAGGAACCCCACCCAAAACCCCTTCTCACTCCTGTTTCCAAGAGCCGGTCCGTGAGCCGTGCCAAGCCGGTGATCGGTTTCACTCGATAGCCACATATTGTGGCACGTTGAGCACGGCTCCGTCATCGACCAAGGGCGACATCCCGCGCTTCACTGAAGGATTACGCTAAGAGCGTATTTCTACTTGACATGGGGAGGAGAAAGTATTATGGAGTAAGTTCTTGTTACGCGTACTTTGTGGTCTGATACTTTAATCACAGGAGGGCTCCGGTGGATGGCTACAGTAGAGGCCCAAGGGTTGCTCTTTCCGCAGACACAACGCGTCCGCTCTGCCTGACGTTTAAGGCCCTTGCGCTCCTGCTCCTGCTGGGCGCTCTGCTCGCAGGGTTTGCCGCCACCCCTGCCTGGGCGGCGGAGGAGCTGTTCGTGACGAACTACCTTGGCAACTCCATCACCGTCTACACCCGCACTGCAGACGGCGATATCGCCCCCATCAGGACTATCAGTGGAGGGAGCACCGGGTTGAGTCGTCCCACTGGCTACGCCCTTGACCCCACGAACGATGAGTTGTTCGTGGCGAACGATGATGGCAACACCATCACCGTCTACGACCGTACCGATTTTGGCGATAGCCCTCCGCTCAGGACTATCAGTGGAGGGAGCACTGGGTTGAATGGTCCCAGAGACCTCGCCATCGACCCCACGCACAATGAGCTGGTCGTGGCGAACACCTTTGGCAACTCCATCACCGTCTACAACCTCACCGACACCGGCAACGCCTCTCCACTCAGGACCATCAGTGGACCGGCCACCGGGTTGAGTAACTCCAGAGGCCTCGCCCTCGACCTCACGCACAATGAGCTGTTCGTGGGGAGTGGTGCCGCCCACTCCATCACCGTCTACAGCCGCACCGCAAACGGCGATAGCCCTCCGCTCAGGACTATCAGTGGAGGGAGCACCGGGTTGAATGGCCCCAGAGACCTCGCCCTCGACCTCACGCACGATGAACTGTTCGTGACGAACTTCTTTGGCGACGCCATCACCGTCTACAGCCGCACCGCAAACGGCAATGCCCCCCCCACGAGGACCATCAGCGGCGGGAGCACCGGGGTGCGTGGCCCCACTGGCCTTGCCCTCGACCTTACGAACGATGAGCTGTTCGTGGCAAACTGGGATACTCATGCTATCACCGTCTACGACCGCACCGATTTTGGCAATATCGCTCCACTCAGGGCTATCAGCGGAGGGAGCACTGGGTTGGGTGACCCCACTGGTCTTGCCCTTGGTCCCGCTACCGACACTGCCGACACCACGCCGGACCCCTTCACCTTCACGGACGTGACCGGCGTCCCGCTCAGCACCGTGCAGACCTCCAACGCCATCACCGTCACCGGCATCACCGCTCCCGCCCCGATCACCATCGTCAGCGGGACGTATGAGGTGAACAACTCGGGGACCTTCACCAGCAGCGCCGGCACGGTGAACAACGGCGACACTGTCCGCGTCCGGCATACCTCCGCCGCCACCCCGAGCACCGCCGTCAACACCGCCCTGACCATCGGCGGGGTCGCGGATACCTTCACCTCGACCACCGTGGCTGCTCCCAACGGCCCGGATCTGACTGGGGCCTGGGGTCCGGTGACGCAAATCTGTTACTTGGGCAGGTGTACACTCGAGGGCTCCGTGCGGGTCTGGAATCAGGGGGATGCGACCGCCCACACCTCCCGCCTGAGGGTGATCCTTTCAGGTGATGCGGTCATGGATCCTGGTGATTCCGTACTGCAGGAATTGAGGATAAGGTCACTTGCACCAGGGCAGGATCAAACAAAAGCGATTAGTGTGCGGCTTCCCCGCAGGGTCAACGCCTCAGGCAAGTATTTATTCGCCGTGATCGATGCGCTGAACAGTGTGACAGAGACCAACGAAACGAACAATGAGCCGATGTACGGGCCGATCCCATAACGGGGCGCCGCTTACGGGTAGTAGCAGGATTGCGGTCAGGCCTGTCCGCGTGCCCCGCACACCCAAGAAGAGATTGGGATCTGTCATTGCGAATGCAGCGAAAATCTCGCTTTTCTCCGTGAGATTGCCGCGCACCCTTCGGCTGTCCGCATTGTAGGGGAGGGCTTTACGCCCTCCCGATTAACGGACGGGGATCAATCCCGCCCCTACGGATTTGTAATGACAGGCCAATGAACGGGGTGCGCTGTCGTTCTCTGTTTTTGGGGCACAGACAGGCCTTGCAATCGCGCATATTCCCGCGTTAAATCTGTACCTGGCCCGCACTTAGGATGCACGAGGGCCTGTACTTCGGTCTCCACACCCTGCCTACCCTCTCCTTGCCCTCTATGTCCTCCATAATCAGCGCATCGTCCCCTTTACCGGCCGCTAAGGTGGACGCCACGCCTGACTTTCTTTGCTCCTCAGGGAGGGCAGTCCGACCTGCCCATAGGTGTTTTTCGGGTCGGTTTGCTGACATCTGGCACGCTTCAGACTTGCGAAGACCGATTTTGCCTTGATCTTTCCGCTCATTCCTCGTATCGTACCGGACAGGAGCAGAAGAGGGTTGAGCGGATGTTGGAATCGATCGAGGCGTACCTGTTGTATCTTCAGGCGGAGCGAGCGGCGTCCCCTCACACGCTAAAGAACTATGCGATCGACTTGCAGCAGTTCCGGACGTTTCTCAGGGCTAGTGGATTCCCGCAGTCGGAACCTGTCGTGAGTGGTTCGACTGGGCTCACCACAGGCTTAGCCGAACGACCTGTTGTGAGCAATGCCGAACGAGGGGATACTATGCGCCGGGCCATTGAGCCGGCTGAGATCGACTCGCTGGCGATCAGGGCCTTCGTGGCGGATCTGCACAGGAGGGGGATTGCCAGAAGTAGTGTCGCGCGGAAGCTTGCGACTCTGCGATCATTCTTCCGGTACCTGTGCCGGGAGGGTGTACTTCAGGCGAATCCGGCGAAGCTTGTGCCGACCCCAAAACTGCCAAAGCGGCTTCCGGCGTATCTTTCCGTGGACGAGGTTGATCGCCTCCTGGTGTCGCCCAGCAAGGAGGATCCCGCGGGCGCCCGCGATCTGGCGATCCTCGAACTCTTCTACGCCTCGGGTATCCGATTGAGCGAGCTCACGGGGTTGGATGTGCGGGACATGGACATTCGGGAGAGTCTTGTTCGGGTAAAAGGCAAGGGGAATAAGGAGCGGATTGTCCCAGTGGGATCGAAGGCGACTGCCGCCCTGAGGCGCTATCTCGGTTGGCGGAGTGATCTGATCCAGGGGGCGAAGAGGGAAACCCCCGAGCTACTGGCGTTGTTCCTCAACCGCCAGGGTGGCCGTTTGAGCCAACGTGGCGCCGCTCGAATCGTATTGAAGTACCTCAATCGGAGTGGCCTAGGTCCGAAGATCACACCGCACGGGCTGCGCCATAGCTATGCCACACATCTGCTTCAAGCCGGGGCCGACCTCCGAGCGATTCAAGAGTTGCTGGGTCATTCACGTCTCTCAACTACCCAGCGGTATACCCACCTGAACCTGGATCACTTGATGGAGGTCTATGATAAAGCGCATCCGAGAGCCTGAAGAGAAAGGGTACCCCAGGATGCGGAGTACCACGATCCTGGCGGTGCGGCACAAGGGGAGGGTGGTGGTGGCCGGGGACGGACAGGTCTCCTTCGGCGGAACGGTGATGAAGCATACTGCGCGGAAGGTCCGTCGGATGTGGAACGATCGGGTGGTTACCGGCTTTGCCGGCGCCGCCGCCGATGCGTTTGCCCTCTTTACCAAGTTCGAGGCCAAGCTGGAGGAGTACGGCGGCAACCTGCCGCGCGCTGCGGTTGAGTTGGCAAAGGATTGGCGCACCGACCGGGCCCTCCGCCGATTAGAGGCGCTTTTGGTGGTGGTCGATCAGGAGCATTCACTGGTCATCTCGGGGACGGGGGATGTCATCGAGCCTGACGACGGGGTGATTGGTATCGGCTCCGGTGGCCCATACGCAGCCGCGGCGGCTCGAGCCCTTGTAGGCTTCTCAGAGCTTGACGCGAGAAGGATCGCTGAGGAGGCGATGAAGATTGCCGCCTCAATCTGCGTCTATACCAACGACACGATCACGATAGAAGAATTATAGATGGAACGTCAGCAGTTAGCGATCAGCGGTCAGCAGAACTTCTGAAGACGCAAGGTTGCACCCAAAGGTTGGTCGCATTGTAGCCTTGTTCTCGTTGTGCCTTGATGTTGCTGAACGCTGATGGCTGATAGCTGACTTTGGAGATACCGATGGAACAGTTGACACCGCGACAGATCGTGGCCGAACTTGATAAATACATCATCGGTCAAAAGGACGCAAAGCGGGCCGTAGCCATTGCGTTGCGCAATCGGTGGCGGCGGCAGAGGCTGCCGGAGGACCTGCGTGATGAGGTTGCGCCGAAGAACATCATCATGATCGGCCCGACCGGCGTGGGCAAGACAGAGATCGCCCGCCGCCTGGCCAAGCTGGTGGATGCCCCATTCATCAAGGTGGAGGCCAGCAAGTACACGGAGGTGGGCTACGTAGGACGCGATGTCGAATCGATGGTGCGAGACCTGACTGCACTGGCGGTGGATATGGTGAAGGAGGAAAGGACCAAAGCAGTACAGGAGCGGGCGCGGGAGTTGGCAGAGGAGCGACTTCTGGACCTGCTCCTTCCCGTTGGCAGGGTAGCGACGACGCCGGGCGTCGAGCAAACCTCTGATGCGGGGGCAATCACCTCCGCTGCCGAGACCCGTGAGAAGCTCAGGAAGCGGCTGCGCGAGGGGAAGCTGGATGACCGTACCGTGGAGCTGGAGGTCAAGGATCGAGGCACACCGATGGTGGAGATCTTCAGCAACTCCGGCATCGAGGAGATGGATATCAACGTCAAGGAGATGCTGGGGAACCTCATGCCCCAGCGGGCCAAACGACGCAAGGTCAAGGTCCGGGAAGCCCAGCGGATCCTCGCTCAGGAAGAGGGCGATAAGCTCATCGACATCGACGATGTGAGATCAGAGGCGGTCCGTAGGGTCGAGGATTCCGGGATCATCTTCCTGGACGAGATCGACAAGATCGCCGGCCGCGAGTCGTCGCACGGGCCGGATGTCTCGCGCCAGGGGGTGCAACGCGACCTTCTGCCGATTGTCGAGGGGTGCACGGTTACCACCAAATACGGCTTGGTGCGAACCGATCACGTCCTGTTCATTGCGGCCGGGGCGTTTCATGTCACCAAACCGTCCGACCTGATCCCGGAGTTGCAGGGACGTTTCCCTCTACGCGTGGAGCTGGCGAGCCTTACTCAGGACGACTTCGTCCGGATCCTCACGGAGCCGCGGAATGCCTTGATCAAGCAGTATGTCGCCCTTCTGGAGACAGAGGAGGTGAGGCTGGACTTTTCGGAGGACGCTGTGCAAGAGATCGCCGCCATTGCCAGTACCGTCAACCAGGCAACCGAGAATATCGGCGCCCGCCGGCTCTACACCATCCTGGAGCGGCTGCTGGAGGAGATTTCGTTTGAGGCGCCTGCAATGCAGGGGGCACGAGTCGATATCAATGCGGCCTATGTCCGGGAGCGGCTTCAGGAGATCGTGAAGAACGAGGATCTGAGCCGCTATATCTTGTAAGACAGGTACAATACTGTTCACTGAGGCTCTCCCAACCGTTCGCCCTGAGCTTGTCGAAGGGTAATTGTGGTTCGACAGGCTCACCACGAACGGCTAAAGTGAACAGTATTGGAGTAAGCTACCAGCTACCAGCTATCAGCGATCAGGTGAAAGCGTTGCAAGCAGCGGAGTAAATAGTGGGTCAGCGGAAGCGGTCGGATGTCCAGCGTGGGATTGATAAGGCGAACATCCTGATTGAGGCGCTCCCGTACATCAAGGCGTTTGCCGGCAAGGCTGTCGTGATCAAATACGGCGGCGCGGCCATGACTGATGAAGAACTGAAGCAGTCGGTGGCGCTGGATATCATCCTGATGCGATACGTCGGGATGCAGCCGGTTGTGGTGCACGGCGGCGGCCCGGAGATCACGCGGGCGATGGAGCGATCGGGTCTTACGCCGACCTTTGTCGGCGGATTCCGAGTCACCGATCAGGAGACGATGAAGATCGTCGAGATGGTGCTGGTTGGTCAGATCAACCAGGAACTGGTGGCGCTCATCAACAGCAGCGGCGGGTCAGCCGTTGGCCTCTCAGGTAAGGACGGCGGGTTGATCCGAGCGAAAAAGGCCGGCTCAGTGGCGGCCGCTGAGACTCCCGTGGGCCTCGTCGAACCAGTGGTCGATCTGGGGTTCGTGGGCGAGATTGTGGCCGTAGATGCACGGATCCTCCGCACCCTCGAACGTGATAGATTCACGCCGGTGGTGGCCCCAACCGGCGTGGATGAGGCTGGGGTGACGTACAACATCAATGCCGACCTTGCGGCCGGCGAGATCGCGTCAGCCCTTCAAGCGGAAAAGCTTGTCCTCCTGACCGATACCGACGGCATCCTGGATAAGGATGGCGCCCTCATTCCCACATTGAGTAGGAAAGATGTGGAACGGCTTATTGCTGATGGCGTTATCTCAGGGGGGATGCTGCCCAAGGTCCAGGCCTGTCTTACCGCTCTTGATAATGGGGTGAGGAAAACCCACATCGTGAACGGCACCATCCCGCATGCCCTCCTGTTGGAGATTTTTACGTCTGAGGGGGTAGGCACGGAGATCATTAGCTAAGCGTGCAACGGAACGTAGGGGCGCTGCTTGCTGCGCCCGCACGGGATGCGTGGCAGCACGACATGACGCACATCGGAACCTTAACCGACGAATTGATGGCGCAGGCGGCTCGCTGCCTGGCTAACACCTATGCCCGCTTCCCGGTGGTGCTGGTGAAGGGCAGCGGTGTTCGGGTCTGGGACGCTGAGGGCAAGGCTTACCTTGACTTCGCTGCCGGGATCGCCGTGGACGTCCTGGGTCATTGTCACCCCAAAATGGTGGAAGCCATCAGGGCGCAGGCGGAGCTGCTGCTGCACGTCTCGAACCTCTACTTTATCGAGCCGCAGATTCGGTTGGCCCGCGCACTGTGCGAACACGCGTTTGGCGGCAAGGTCTTCTTCTGCAATAGCGGAGCAGAGGCGAATGAGGCGGCGATCAAGCTGGCTCGCCGCTATGCCAAGGCGCGGTGGAGCTCCGACCGGTACGAGATCGTCTGCATGCGGGACTCATTTCACGGCCGGACGATGGCGACGGTGACCGCCACGGGTCAGGCGAAGTACAGCCAGGGCTTCGAGCCGCTCTTGCCGGGCTTCAAGCACATCCCCTTCAATGACCTGCCGGCGGCGGAGCGAGCGATCGACACCCGGACCTGTGCCGTGCTGGTGGAGCCGATCCAGGGCGAGAGCGGCGTGCGGGTGCCGGACGATGATTACCTGCCAGGACTCCGGCAGCTCTGTTCGGAACGTGAGGTCCTTTTGATCCTGGATGAGGTTCAGACGGGGATGGGACGGACCGGGCGGCTCTTTGCTTATGCGCACTCCCGGATTGAGCCAGACATCATGACGCTCGCCAAGGGACTGGGCGGCGGACTACCGATCGGCGCCATGCTGGCGAGGGATGCCGTGGCAGGCGCGTTCGTTCCGGGCAGCCATGCGTCGACCTTCGGCGGCAATCCGTTCGTCACGGCTGTCGCCCACGCGGTGCTGACCGAGATCCTCGACGCGCAGTTGCCGGAGCGGGCAGCCAAGATCGGCGCCTACTTCCTGGGCTGTCTTCGGGATTTAGCCGAGCGCTGTCCCATCGTGAAAGAGGCGAGAGGCAAGGGGTTGATGCTCGCCCTGGAGCTCAGCGTGCCGGCCAAACCGATCGTCGATCGGTGCCTGGAGCGCGGCCTGCTGATCCTGACCGCAGGCGACCAGGTCCTCCGCTTTGTCCCGCCGCTGATCATCGGCGAGGCCGAGGTGGATGAGGCGATGCACATCCTCGATCTGGTCCTGATGGAGGAGTCTCGATGACGAAAGACCTCCTGTCGATTCGGGATCTGACGGCCTCCGAGATAGACGGCCTATTTGACCTTGCTGCCGACCTGAAGGCGCAGCAACGCAAGGGGATCGCCCACCCACTGCTTACCGGCAAAACATTGGCCATGATATTCGAGAAGCCGTCACTCAGGACCCGGGTCACCTTTGAGGTAGGCATGGCCCAGTTGGACGGGCGGGCCATCTATCTGGCCCCGACTGACATTCAGTTGGGGAAACGGGAAACCGTCAAGGATGTGGCGAAGAATCTCGAACGATGGGTGGATGGGATTATGGCCCGGACATTCACCCACCAGACCGTCGAGCAACTAGCCCGGCATGCTGCGATTCCGGTTATCAATGGGCTGAGCGATCTGACTCACCCGTGCCAGATCCTTGCGGACCTCTTCACCATTCGGGAAAAGCGCGGCCCGCTTCGCGGCGTGAAGGTTGCCTATATTGGTGACGGCAATAATGTCTGTCATTCATGGCTCTATGGCGCGGCGAAGACTGCAATTGATCTCAACGTAGCCTGTCCGAAAGGGTACGAGCCGGATGCTGGCGTTGTGGCGTTTGCCCGCCAAGAGGCCGAAGTCTCCGGCGGGAGGATCACGCTACTGGACGATGCGAGGGCTGCGGCGGCGGGAGCCGATGTCCTGTATACCGATGTCTGGACCAGCATGGGCCAGGAGTCAGAGGCGGCGAAACGGCGGCGGGACTTCCAAGGGTTTCAGGTCAACGCGGCACTTATCGGATTGGCCAAACCCGACGTGCTGATCATGCACTGCCTGCCGGCGCATCGTGGCGAAGAGATTACCGATGAGGTCCTCGATGGCCCACACTCGATTGTGTATGACGAGGCCGAGAACCGACTGCATGTGCAGAAGGCCATCCTGGCGAAGCTGTTGGGACATCACACACCGTAATGGGGATGAGAAAAGCTCCTATGAGGTCACAAATCCAGGCGAAGCGAGTGAAGAAGATCGTACTGGCCTACTCCGGCGGGCTCGACACGTCGGTGATCCTGCGCTGGCTCATCGAGACCTACCAGGCAGAGGTGATTGCTTTCTGCGCCGACCTGGGACAGGGGGAGGAGCTGGATCAGGTTCGCGAGAAAGCGCTCAAGACGGGCGCCAGCAAGGTCTACATCAAAGATTTGAGGGAAGAGTTTGTCCGGGACTTCGTCTTTCCCTGTGTGAAGGCGAATGCCGTCTATGAGGGGCGCTACCTGCTCGGCACCTCGATGGCGAGGCCGCTGATTGCGAAGCACCAGATGGCGGTGGCGAGAAAGGAGGGTGCGGACGCAGTGGCGCACGGCGCAACCGGCAAAGGGAACGATCAGGTCCGGTTTGAACTCGCCTACTATGCGATCGACCCGCACATCCAGGTTATTGCACCATGGCGCGAATGGCGCCTCAATTCGCGATCTGATCTTATTGCCTACGCAAAGAGGCACGACATCCCGGTGCCGACCACGAAGGCGCGGCCCTACAGCACTGACCGTAACCTGTTTCACATCAGCTTCGAGGGCGGGGTGCTGGAGGACCCTTGGCAGGAGCCTCCGGAAGAGATGTTCGTCTTGAGCGTCTCACCGGAGAAAGCGCCGGATCGCGCGACCTATGTCGAGGTGGAGTTTCAGGACGGTCAGCCTGTCGCGCTGGACGACAAGCGCCTCTCGCCGGCCAGGCTGCTTCAGCGCCTGAACAAGCTCGGCGGTGAACATGGGATCGGTCGAGTCGATGTGGTCGAAAACCGCTACGTCGGGATGAAGTCGCGGGGGGTGTACGAGACGCCTGGCGGAACCATCCTGCATGCCGCCCACCGCGCCATAGAATCGCTCACGATGGATCGCGAGGTGATGCACCTCCGCGACTCCCTCATCCCCCGCTTCTCGGAGCTGGTCTACTACGGCTATTGGTTCGCCCCGGAGATGGAGTTGCTGATGCGGACGATCGAGGCGTCGCAGCAGGGGGTGACCGGTACGGCGCGGGTCAAACTTTACAAAGGCAACTGCGAGGTTGTGGGGCGTAAGTCGGCCGTCTCGCTGTATGATCCAGCCCTCGCGACATTTGAGGCGGACCAGGTGTACCGCCATTCGGATGCCGAGGGGTTCATCCGCCTGAACGCGTTGCGGCTTAGAATTCGAGCACTGAAGCATACTGGAAGGAAACGCTCAGGCCGATGACAGTGAAACGGAAAACCCCCAAGCCCTGGGGCGGGCGGTTCGCGCAGGCGACCGATCCGGGAGTGGAGGCGTATACCGCCTCTATCCAGTTTGACCGTCGCCTCTACAAGTACGACATTGCCGGCAGTGTCGCGCACGCGCGGATGCTGGCGAAGTGCGGCCTACTGAGCAAGGCCGAGGCGGACAAGATCGTGGCGGGGCTTGAAGAGATCGGGGGCGAGATCGAGCGCGGAGAGTTTCGTTTCGATCCCTCGTTGGAAGATATCCACATGGCGATCGAGGCCCGGCTGATTGAAAAAGTGGGAGAGGTCGGCGCGAAGCTCCACACCGGCCGGAGCCGGAATGACCAAGTGGCACTCGATCTTCGCCTCTATCAGCGGGAGGAGATCGGAGAGGTGTGCCGCCTGATCGTAGGGCTTGAGCGGGCCATGATCGCGCAGGCCGAAGCCCATCTTGACCTGATCATGCCCGGCTACACCCACATGCAGCGGGCTCAGCCGGTTCTCCTGGCGCACCACCTGATGGCCTATGTCGAGATGCTGGAGCGGGATCGCGCCAGGCTTCACGATGCGCTTCGCAGGGTAGATGTGCTCCCGCTCGGCTCAGGCGCCCTGGCTGGGGTCGGCCTGCCGATCGATCGCCGCTTCGTCGCCAGGGAGCTTCGGTTTCGGGCGCTGTCGGCCAACTCGCTGGATGCGGTTTCGGACCGTGACTTTGTCATCGAGCCGCTGTTCGTCTTCGCGCTCCTGATGACGCATCTGTCCCGCTTGGCAGAAGAGATCGTCCTGTGGGCATCGGCAGAGTTTGGATTCATCGAGCTGCCTGATGCCTTTGCTACCGGCTCCAGTATGATGCCCCAGAAAAAGAACCCGGATGTGGCGGAGCTGGCACGAGGGAAGACCGGCCGCGTGTACGGCGCCCTGGTGGCGCTGCTTACCATCGTTAAGGGACTCCCACTTAGCTACAACCGCGATCTGCAGGAGGACAAGGAACCCCTCTTCGACAGCGTGGAGAGCGTCAAGGCCACCCTCCTTGTCATGGCATCGCTGGTGAGCAGGCTCACGTTCTGTGCGGATCGGATGCGGCAGGCGGCAGAGGACGGATTCTTAAACGCCACCGATCTGGCCGACTACCTGGTGCGCAAGGGAATGCCATTCCGGCAAGCCCACGAGGTGGTGGGCCTTCTCGTCCGACGCGCGCTTGCCAGGCGGTGTCGGATCGAGGAGCTTTCGCTGAAGGAGTTGCAGGTTGCTTCACCCCTGTTCGAGAAGGACGTCTTTACGTATATTGCCCTGGAAGCCTGTATCGAGCGGCGAACGGCTACCGGCGGGACCGCGACGGGCGCGGTGAAGAAGGCGATCAAAGCCGCCAAGGTCAAACTTCGGAGTCGATAAAATGCGGATTCGGCAGGTCATCGTTGTAGTGTCTCTTGGTTTTCTTGTGCTCTCCGGGTGCGGCCGGAGTGGTCAGCCTGTGGTTCCGATCCTGGCGGAGCCATCGCCACCGACCGATCTGACGGCTCTCGTGCGGAGCCGTGCGGTGGTCCTTGCGTGGACCAGGCCGACGACCAATGTTGACGGCACTGCGCTGAAATACCTGGCTACGTTCCAAATCTCCAGACAACAAACGGCCCCCCAGACCTCTGTCCACTCGGTCATTGCCACCGTGAAGGCTGAGAAGCCGGAGAACGCCATCGTTTCTGGCGCTCGGTTTGCCTTTACCGATAGCCATGTGGTTGTGGGAGGGAAGTACGCCTATTCCATCGAGGCAGTGAGCCGGCGAGGGATCGTCGGGCCACCGTCAGCGGAGACGACCGCCCTTGTCACCGTTGAGATTGAGGCCCCCTCTAGCCTACGGGCAGAGGCTGGCGAACGAGCGATCCGTCTCTCGTGGGTTGCGCCGACCCGGCGAGTCGATGCAAGCCCGCTGGCTATGATCCCAAGGTATAACATCTACCGGGGCACCAGCCCAGGCCGATATGATCCATCCCCGATCAATCGTGAGCCGGTCCGGAGCACGCGGTTTCAGGATGCGAATCTGATGAACGATCAGACGTACTACTACAGCGTGATGGCGGTGGAGAGTCAGGAGCCGCCCTGGCAGGAGGGATTGTCGTCCAGCGAGGTGAGCGCCGCGCCGGTCGATCTGACGCCTCCGGCCCCTCCTCGAGGTGTACGGGCGGTTACTGGGCCTGGCGCGGTCGTCTCACTGAGCTGGGAGCTCAACCGGGAATTGGACCTGCTCGGCTATCTGGTCTATCGAAGCGACGCCGCAGAGCGTCTTCCCCAACGACTGACAGAAGCTCCGCTTAAGTCGCCCCTCCTGACCGACCGATCGGTTCGATCGGGAGGTCGGTACACCTACACGGTCACGGCCGTTGACGCTTCTCGTAGACGCAACGAAAGCGTCGCCTCGGCAGCCATCGAGGTCCGCGTCCCCTAAAGCATTTCCCATTGGCGATGACGCCCTCTCCTGCAGAGCCGCTCACCGTTCACTGAAATCGGGCTGTCGCGATCCATTCCAAACTCTTTTCCTTGTGCATCCGCTCGTCATGCCCGATTTGACGAAATATGTCCGCTACGCTCTCGGAGGAGGCATAGTCCTCCTCAAAGAGGCTCCTGAAAGGCTCCGACTCGAACTGGGGGTTTTCCGCCACGAATTCCATATATTCGTGCTCGGCATGGTCCTCAAATTGGGCGTTCACCAGATAACTCCACGACGGCTTGATGACGTAGAGGAACCAGCAGATGTGATAGTAGGTGAAGGCGATCACCTGAGGGATGATGCGATAGAGGAGCATATCTTCCTTAATTCCGCGGGCGTGGGTGAGTTCCTCCAGGATGAGCAAGTGCCACATCTCGTTATCTTGAGCCTCGCGGGCCTCCTTGACCCGGTCGAAGACCCGGCGGGCAAAATCACGCTGTGCGTACATGTGGGTAATGGCGACGTAGGCCACGTTCTCCCAGGACTGATACGGGACGCGGGCGATGAGCTCCAGTACCTTGAATTTGCTGAACGTCTTTTTGCGACCATATACAAGGTCCATCGTCATGAAGAGGAGGCGGGTCAAGATACCGTATCGCATCCTCGGAGAGCGAAGCGTGACTTGCTGCGCCTGGCGGCGCTGTTCGGCCGTTAATTTCTTCAGGTTCGAACCCATAGCAAGACCTCCGTCGATATTGCCAACATCGGTGATATATATCCACAAAACAGGGAAATAAGATGTCCCCCGAACTGAACCCTCAGGCTATTCTCTTGGGATCGGCCATAAACCCAGGAGGTCACCGATGCTCAGGAAGGAGGAATGGATGATGATTTAAGCACAGTTGGAGCGAAGCTGGAACCGGACCGCTGTGCAGCGCAGTGTTCGGCGTGCCCCTACGCCTGGCCAGCCACTTCTTGATACGAGAACTCCTGGAGCCGTGCATTCGTGCGGGCATGCTCGATCGTCATGCTGACGAGGTTCCCTTGGCTGTCAAGGTCAACGTAGATGTTCTCGCTGATCTCCCTCGTTTGGGCGACCTCGTTTTCGGTAAACTCGACGAGAGCGGTATCGGTGTCCGCAAAATACTTCACTTTCATTGGGGGGTCTCCTTGTACGACCTATCGAAGAAGGCATTGTGAACGGTTACCCCGTCATCGAGCAGGATCACCCGGAGGAACTTGCGGGCCTCGGGAATCCACGCCCATTGCCGTGTTCTACCATCGGATTGGACCTGCGTCGTCTCCGGATGGTCGATCACCTGGGCTATCCACTCATCCCGTATCATAGCCCGATCCTGCCTCTTTCGCATGTAGTCGAAGTACTTCGTCGTCCTCATCGTAAAGTCTAGCCCGATGTCATCTCTGGCGTGCTGAACTATTGAGTAGACTGATCAGCCTATCCCCATGAAGGAGATTTGCGATTTGACCAAATCCTATAACCTCATTCAGCGCTTAGCAAGAAATTTTCAAACAGCAATTTTTCGAGCATCTCCCGCGATATCGAGAGTGTGTATTTCAGCCACGAATCTACAACGTCTCGACGTAACGAATCGCCTACGGGAGTTCAACCTTGCTGCCGCGAAGTCCCGTATGCTACGATGACGGTGTGACGATGAAGCATATCATCATCGGGACTGCTGGCCACATCGATCATGGCAAGACCTCGCTCGTCAAGGCCCTGACCGGCATCGACACCGACCGGTTGAAGGAGGAGAAGGAGCGGGGGATCTCCATCGAGTTGGGGTTCGCCAACCTGGCCCTGTCCGATGACCTCCAGCTCGGGATCGTGGACGTCCCGGGGCATGAACGGTTCGTCAAGACGATGCTCGCGGGCATCGGCGGGATCGATCTGGTGGTGCTGGTCATCGGCGCCGACGAGGGGGTAATGCCGCAAACGCGGGAGCACCTCCACATCTGTGAGCTGCTTCAGGTCAAGCGGGGCGTGGTGGCACTGACGAAGGTCGATCTCGTTGAGCCCGATTGGCTGGAGATGGTACAGGCCGATCTGAAAGGGTTTCTGGCCGGGACCTTTCTTGAGGGCGCGCCGGTCGTTGCCGTGTCCGCTATCACCGGGCAGGGGCTCCCACAGTTGCGAGCAGTGCTGCGCGAGGCGGCCGAGACGATCGAGCCGAAGCGCCAGGACGGGATTTTCCGTCTTCCGATCGATCGGATCTTTAGCATCAAAGGGTTCGGCACTGTGGTAACCGGGACCCTGTGGTCCGGGACCGTTCGGGTCGGGGACGAAGTGGTCGTCCTACCTGTAGAGCTGCGTTCGCGGGCCCGCCGGCTGCAGGTCCATGGCCAAACGGTGGAACAGGCCTGGGCGGGGCAGCGGATCGCCGTCAACCTGCCCGGTCTCGAGGTGGATCAACTCAGTCGAGGCGATCTTCTGGCCTTTCCGGGTGCTTTGAAACCTACCAAGACCTTCGATGTCTCGCTCGCCCTACTGAAAGATGCCCCACGTGCCTTGCGGAACCGGGCGAGGGTCCGGTTCCACTTAGGAACGAGCGAGATTCTGGCCCGCGTCGTGCTACTCGATCGTGAGGAGTTAAAGCCTGGCGAAGAGGCGTTTGCCCACTTGCGACTGGAGGAGATGGCCAGTGCTCTGGCCGGCGACCGGTACGTGATCCGAAGCTACTCGCCTGCCCAGACGGTCGGCGGTGGGAGCATCCTCGACCCAAACCCGCCGGTGAAGCGGCGGGCCAAGGCGCCGTTGCTCGAACACCTCGAGGTCCTGCAGACCGGTACATCGGGTCAGCAGGTCGAGCGCCTGCTGCTGCAAGCCGGCCCAGTGCCGATCACGCTGGACGCGCTCAGGGTTTCGGCCAGCCTGGATGAGACCACACTGCGGCGAGAGATCACGCGCCTCGTAGAGGGCGGCGTGGCCATGATGTTGGGCGCGAAAGGCGATCCCGGGTACGTTCACCGGCTGAGCTATGATCGCCTGGCGGCGGAGATTCTTTCCCGTCTGGAGGAGTTCCACAGGCAAGAACCCCTCAAGGATGGGCTGCCGAAGGAAGAGCTGCGGTCCAAGCTCCATCACGTTGGGCCGACCCTGTTCGTTCGCCTGTTGCAGGGTCTCGCGGAGACGCAGCGAATCGCCATCGACCGGGAGAAGGTGCGGCATTTCCTGCACCGCCCCACTCTCTCAGCTCCTGAACAGGCTGTCAAGGACCGATTAGTTGCGATCTACCAGAAGGCAGGCTTTCAGCCGCCGGACTTGGAGCCGGTGCTTACCCAGGCCGGAGCAGACAGCAAGACCGGGACCACGATCTTTCATCGCCTTGCCGATGAGGGGGTAGTGATCAAAATTAAAGATCGCCTCTATCTTCACCGCGACCATTATAGCCGTGCGAAGGAGATGCTCCTCGACCACTTTACGCTCCACGCTGCCATCTCGGTCCAGCAGTTCAAGGAGCTCCTGGGGGTGAGTCGGAAGTTTGCTATTCCCTTGCTGGAGCATTTCGACAGTGCCAAGCTGACCCGTCGGCACAATGATGAGCGGGTCCCTTACGCGTGAGGGATCTCGCAGGGAGGAAGGCGCATGTTTGGGTTGGGGATTCAAGAGTTGTTGATCATTCTGATCATCGTAATGCTCATCTTCGGCGCCAGCCGGCTCCCGGAGCTCGGCAGTGGCCTGGGTAAGGCGATCCGAGGCTTCAAGGATTCGTTGACGGGCAAGGATGCCATCGACGTGACGCCAAAGAAGGAGAAAGGTGAGGAAAAGCGATCTGGTGAAGGGAAGGCTTAACGCGCTTTACGCGAAGCCTGTCGCGCCTCGCCTCACGTCTCGGCAGGCTCGCGTCAGCGTCTGCGCGGCTCGTTGAGAGGTCATGGCCGCGACCTTTTGGCTTTCCCGGCCGTTCCAGTTTTTCGATCGCCTCCTGAAGCACTCCTACCGGCGTTCCTGCTTTCTTGATCTCGTATTGATCAACCCGCTATGCCGCCCGTTATAGCTCTTTTCGTTCGACCGAATGCTGGATAGCCTCCCGCTTTCCTCCTGTCATCCTGCGATGGACGTTGAGGACGCGGACGATCTCCAATAGCAGATCGATTCAACGAAGAAAGGAGTAATCCGATGAACATCGCTATTATTGGAACAGGTTATGTGGGCCTCGTCACCGGGGTATGTTTCGCGGAGTTTGGTCTACATGTGACCGCCGTGGACAAGGATGAGGAGCGCATCGATCGGCTCGCAAAAGGAGAGGTCCTTATTTACGAGCCGCAGTTGGGCGAGATGCTGCGCAGAAATCTCGAGCAAGGCCGCATCCAGTTTACAACTGACGCAGCGCGCGCGATTAGAGAGTCTCTGGTAGTCTTTATCGCCGTTGGAACGCCTTCGAGAGAGGACGGTTCTGTAGATCTCCGCTACGTCGAGGAAGTCGCCAGAACCGTAGCAAGGAACCTGAACGGATATAAAGTCATCGCGACCAAGAGCACCGTCCCCGTCGGGACCGGGAGGATAATCCAGAGAATTATCCACGAAGAGAATGAAGGCGGACCACAGGGAGTGTTTGATATCGCTTCCAACCCGGAATTCCTGCGCGAGGGATCGGCGATTGAGGACTTTTTACGACCCAACCGAGTCGTCATTGGGGCAGATAATCCGCAGGCCGTTGCCATCCTCCAGGATCTGTATCGCCCCCTGTATCTCATTGATATCCCCTTTGTGATTACGACGATCGAGACGGCCGAATTGATCAAGTACGCCTCAAACAGTTTCCTTGCAACAAAAATTACCTTTATGAACGAGATGGCGAATCTTTGCGAGGTCCTGGGGGTGGATATTCACGCCGTAGCCAAAGCGATGGGGCTTGATCAGCGGATTGGGTCAAAGTTCTTACATCCGGGCCCGGGTTTTGGTGGTTCCTGTTTCCCCAAAGATACGTGGGCGCTTGTCAATATTGCGAGAGACCATGGATGCCGGGCTCGCGTGGTTGAAACCGTCATTGAGGTGAACGAGCAACAGAGGCTTCGGATGGTGCAGAAGATTATCGGAGCCCTGGGGGCCTCTTCGGATCCCGGCTCTCTGGAGGGGATTACCATCGGCATGCTCGGATTGGCCTTCAAACCCAATACAGATGACATCAGGCAGTCGCCTTCCCTTGCCATTATCAGCGAACTGCAGCGCCTGGGCGCCCGGGTGCAGGCCTTCGATCCCGCAGCGATGGAGCAGGCGCGGCGTGTCCTGTCAGAGGTGGATTACCGAACAGACGCGTACAGCGCGGCAGAAGGGGCGGACGTGTTGGTCCTGGCCACAGAATGGAATCAGTTCCGTAATCTCAATCTGGAGAAGGTGAAGGGCTTGATGCGCCGCCCGATCCTGGTAGACCTGCGGAATGTCTATGAACCCGAGCGCGTGCGCATGTTAGGATTTACGTATTGCGGGGTCGGGCGATAGCCCGAGGAGCTCCAGAGTGCCCCCATAGATTTGCCGGCTTCCATCAGCCCCTACTTGCGTTGGGTGCGGACATGGGGGAAGTTCGGGCTCTTCACTGATGTGGTGGCTAAGACTATGAGCCTGAACGGTTCTCAGCGCAGGGTCACTACGCTTCCATGAGATTATTTGTGGTTGACGTTCGATGGCGCGTTTTAGTACACTCCGCGTCCATAGGTGATGCGAAAGCGCGTCAGGCCCAAGCAGCTTGTTTAACAGTCGTCTCCAGTCCAGAATGGGGAGTAGGCCAGCGCCACTACAGGGTCTTCAACGGAAGCGCTGCTTGCCGCCACAGACGTGATCATCAATATTCAGCGCCCTACCCCGGCGGAATTACTGAAGATTCGGGAAGGCACGACGGTCATCAGTCTTCTGCATCCGCTGACCAACCTTGACCTCGTTGCAAGTGTACCCCTTCCTGGATGAGGCAGTACCCATACTCCGCATAACCTGCTGTCGTTTGCTCCCACATCAGCAGAAAGAGGAACCGGTGGATATCCTGATCGCGGGAGTCAGCACGCGTGGCCTGGTGGAGTCGGCGGTGAGGAGCGGGCTACCTCACCGAATCGTTGCGGTCGACTACTTCGGGGATTTCGATCTGGGGTTGCTCTGTACACATCGCTCAATCAAGAAAGATCTGAGCCTCCCGTATGACGCCCACTACCTGATCCCCGCATCTTCAGGTCTGGCGTGGGGCGCCCTTGCTTATGTTGCGAACCTGGAAAATTATCCATCAGTGGTTGAGACGATAGCCGGAGGGAAGCCGATTCTTGGCAACAGCCCCGCCGTTCTAGTGTCGGTGAGAGACCCTGCCAGATTCTTCAAGTATCTTACGCGAGCCGGTATCCCTGCGCCGAAGATTGCCTTTGGTTCCAAGCCCCTCAATCTCGATGCTGATATCCGATGGCTGCGCAAACCGCTGCGAAGCGGGGGTGGCCATGGGATCGCCGTTCACCTGCCTGGGGATCGCCTTGAGGCTGATTGTTTTCTTCAGGAGTACCTGGACGGCCTGCCATGTGGCGCGGTGTTCGCTGCGGATGGTCGGGATGCGTGTCTGCTGGGTATCTCTGAGCAGCTTGTTGGCAGGACAGAGTTCGGAGTGGACGGCTTTCGCTACTGCGGGAGCATCCTCGGGCCCATGGTGGCGGGGCAGGCCGAATGGGGCGACCTCGTGGGTAGCATAAGACAGATCGTTCGCGCCATTACCAGAGAGTTTCACCTTGTGGGCGTCAATGGAATCGATTTCATCCTGAAGGGTCAGACCGTCTATCCGATCGAGATCAACCCACGCTATACCGCCTCGATGGAGTTGGCCGAATGGGCCTATGGTCTGAATATCTTCAAGATACATCTCGACGCCTTCCAGGGGAGACTTCCTGACTTTGATCTCCTCGCTCACCCTGATACGGGCTGCTTCGGCAAGGCCATTCTCTTTGCTTCCGGGACCCTGATCTTCCATGATCCCCAGTGGTGGTTCGGTCAGGGCGCTCGAGATCTGCCGCTCGCAGAGGAACAGATCGCACAGGGGAAGCCGCTCTGTACGGTCTTCTCGCGCGGACAAAGCCGGTCGGAGTGCTTCGATCGACTCACGCGTATCGCCGCCGAGATTGAGTCGTCGTGTGTACACGCGACAACGCCCGTAGAAGAACACGCATGATCCGCGACAAACAGTTTTCCGCATTGTCGGCCACGCGCCACGTCCTCAGTCAGGGCGGCCCGTTTCGTGTGAAGGATGGGGAGGTGTGGGTCGAAGGTCTTTCCTGCCGGGAGATTGTAAAGCCGCTCGGCACGCCGCTCCTGGTCTATTCAGCGATGCGCTTGCTCGACAACATCGCAGAGATTGCAGCGGCAGCCGATGCATCCCCCTGGCCGATCCGTATCCACTTTGCCCTGAAGGCCTGCTATCTGGGTGGGGTGGTGTCGCTCCTGAGAGATGCCGGGTTGAATGTCGAGGTGATGTCCGAATATGAGTACCTGCTGGCCAGGCGGATAGGCTTTTTCCCGGCTCAGGTTGTCGTGAACGGCCCGGCGAAGCGACCGGAATTCTTGGAGCGCGCTGTCATCGATGGGGTGTCGCTCATCAATGTCGAGTCGCTGTCAGAGATCGCATTTCTCCAGAGCCTGGGTCAACGGCTTGGGAGGACGATTGATGTGGGCATCAGGATCAACCCCCTTTTGTCACGGCGCCTCAGGGGCCCGTTCACCCCCCCTGGATCGAAGTTTGGCTTTGACGTACCCAGCGGCGAGGCGGCAGGTGCGGTGCGAAGGATCGTCGCGTCGAGCTCCCTCTCGCTTCGGGCGGTACATTGCCACAGCTATACCAGGCAATACAGATCTGATGCGCATCGGGCCCACGTTGCCGCAGTGGTGAAATTTCTCCGGCGAGTGGAAGCCGATCTTGGGATTCGAATTCCCATCCTCGACTTTGGGGGTGGATTCGGCAGTCGCTATCTCATGGAGGCGCAGGGGCAGACATTCCGACAGTTCATTTGTGAGATGTTGGATCCGCTTGTCGGCCTGCCGGGCGACCGGCAGGTGATCATTGAGCCCGGACGGTATCTGGTGAACGACGCCGCTGTGTGTCTGGCGAGCATTCTGACATGCAAGCGAACAGCCCATAGACGTTGGGCCTTGGTAGATGTGGGCCGGAATATCTTGCCGCCCCGTGAAAACGCCGAATATGTCGTCGTGCCTTGTCGGATATCGCCGGGGCGAACCCTGTATCACGTCGGTGATTTCCTGTGTGTGCCGTCAGAGCCTGTTCCGCTCTCACTCGTCAGCGGGACAATCACCCCAGGCGATCTGCTCGCTGTCTTCAATGCCGGGGCCTACACCTTTTCTATGGCCCAGAATTTCGGGGAGCCGATCCCGAATGCGATCCTGGTCGACAAGGGTGAGTGGACTTGGCTGCATAAGAAGCGATCCGTTGAAGAGCAGTTTATGGGATGAGGCGACGAGGTGCGGCTTATCATTGAGGGTGTATTGTCGTCCCAAAAGCCCGTCCCGCAGAGGTCATTGCGAGGGACCCAGAGCGAAGCGAAGGAGATCGAAGCAATCTCACAGTTCTTGGGGATAACGACGCTGAGATTGCCGCGCTCCCTTCGGTCGCTACTCAGACACTGGCGAAGTGGTCCGTTGCACAATGACGGTTACGTATCCGTTCGTGGTGAGCTTGTCGAACCATGAACGGGGAGGCCACCCTTCGACTGGCTCAGGGTGAACGGATTCGTGGGCATAGTTCACTACTGTCCGGTTAAATGTGAAATCAGCATTTCAGAGTTTGTAACTTCTTGTTTTATAAGGATACGGTTTTCTGACGTGAGTTGAAATCGTTTACACCTTGACATGCTCGGAAAGCCTCATCAATAAAGGCTTTGCGTGAGTTGCGCTTAAAATGAACCGGACAGTAGTGAGCATAGTTATGAAATGCTGCACTACGTTTCTCCCACCTGCGGGTCCGCCCCCGCCGGATGGGGTACTCGCGATGACGGACACATGCAATGGGGCAGATCACCCACTTTGGGGTATTTGCCCTATTGTTTTCCTCGCCCCGGTGTATTGATTCGGCAACGCTCTTTCTTTTTTTCAGGCTACATCAATTAAATCAATTAGTTACATCACTCATGTCCGGAAGATTTTGGCATCGGATGTGCATTACTCTCAGTCCATTTTGGACGATAGCCCTGCTCGCTACATTGATTCGAACGTCCTCTGGTCGCGTCATTGGTGAGCAATTCTCCCCCCACCCGTCCTGAAATCCCCCCGTTCCCCCCTTTTGAAAAGGGGGGTTGGGGGGATTTTGTTGGGCGTCACAACTTTCGTACCCGTGGGTGCGCTGGAGGCGCATGGGGGATATTAGTATGATTATTTGCTACGACCTATGGCGCGAAACAACCCGTGGCATTGGAGAGAGAAGAATGAAGCAGACAGGAAGGGCAATGTCTTGGCTATACCCGGTCATCGTTGCTGTGGCGCTTGGTACTTTCGGGATGCTGGTCGGGCCGTCTCCGGTTGCGTGGGGCGCCGATACCGACTCGCCACTGCCGGGCGGAGCCGGGGAGGCGGTTCGTCTGGAGCCGGTTGTGGTTTCCGCCAGCCGGGTCGAGCAGCGGTTACGGGACATCCCGGCCAATGTCACGGTCATCACGCGGGAAGATATCGAGCAATCGCCGGCCAGGACCGTGGACGATCTGCTGCGGCAGATCCCGGGGTTCAGTCTGTTCAGACGGAGCAGCAGCCTGGTCACCCATCCGACGACTCAGGGGGTCTCCCTTCGCGGGATCGGGCCCAGCGGTGTAAGCCGGACGCTGGTGCTCTTGGATGGGGTCCCGCTCAACGATCCGTTTGGCGGCTGGGTCTATTGGAACAAGGTGCCACTGGAGAGCGTCGAGCGCATTGAGGTCGCTCGCGGAGGCGGCTCAGGCGTTTGGGGCAACTACGCGCTTGGCGGTGTCATTAATATCATCACCAGGCGGCCGGAAGCGCGGGTCGCTCAAGCCAAGCTCGATCTCGGAACCCGTGACACGGTCGATGCCGACCTGCTGGTGAGCCACGTCACAGGCCCATGGGGTATCTCTCTTGAAGGCAGCTTCTTTGATACTGACGGCTATAAGATCGTTCGAAAGGATCAGCGGGGGAAGATAGATGTCAATGCCGACTCCAGCCATAAGACCTTTAACGGCCGGATGGAATACACCCCATCCCTGAACTCTTCGCTCTTTCTTACCGGCAGTTTCTTTCGTGAGGATCGCGGTAACGGGACCCCGCTTCAGAATAACGAGACCGAGACCGGCTATATTGCCACGGGAGGCCGGCTGAAAACCGTCGACGGAAGCGACTGGCAGCTCACAATGTTCTCGCACCTGCAGACGTTTAGCAGTACCTTTACCTCTGCGGCTCCCAATCGGAACTCGGAAACCCCGGCGCTCAATCAGTTCGACGTTCCCTCGACGGATGTAGGGTTAAACTTGCAGTGGTCGAAGCGGATCTTTCAGTCCCATCTGCTCACGGCTGGGACAGATCTGCGATGGATCGACGGAGAAACTAATGAAGACGCCACATTCAGTCAGACCCTAGGGGACTTCACTCGGCGACGGAAGGCCGGTGGGGAGCAGGTCTTGACGGGCGCCTACCTTCAGGACATTTTCACTCCCGCACCTGGATGGCAGGTGACGATCGCTGGTCGGTTCGACTCATGGCAGAGCTTCAATGCCTCTCGCGTTGAGAAAAATAAACAAACCGGGGCGATTACTCCGACTTCTCATGGTTCGTTCTCCGATCGGGACGAATTCGCCTTCAGTCCCAAGGTGGCTCTCCTTTACCATGCCACCGATCAACTCTCGCTGAGAAGCTCTTTTTATAAAGGGTTTCGGGCGCCGACGATCAATGAGCTCTTTCGGCCATTCAGGGTCCGAAACGACATTACCGAAGCCAATCCAGATCTGAATCCTGAACGGCTCATCGGGGGAGAGGTCGGGGCCGACTATGCCTTTATGAGCAACCTGTCCGGTCGATTGACGGCTTTTTGGAATGAGGTGAAGGATCCCGTTGTCAACGTCACCAAGGGGATCGGCGCTGGGGCCCCCGTTGCTCCTTGCGGCTTCGTTCCGGCCGGAGGCGTCTGTCGGCAGCGGGACAACCTGGACCGGACGCGGATCAGGGGGATCGAGGCCGAACTGGAATATCGTCCGCTTCCGCGCTGGACCGCCTCAGGCAGTTATCTGTATAACCATACTGAGGTCTTGAGCGCCCCGAACCAGCCGGATCTGGAGGGAAAAAGAATCGCCCAGGTTCCGAGGCATCAGTTTGCCTTGAAGCTGAACTACACCAACCCTGCCCTCATCAACGTCTCCGTCCAGGGGCGGTTTGTTGGGGATCAATTTGAGGACGACCTCAACTCACTGAAGCTCGGCGACTTCTTTGTGGTGGACCTCATGCTCTCGCGACCGATCCCCGTTCCCGGGGTGACCGCAGGAGAACTCTTCCTGGCGGCAGAGAACCTCTTCGACAGGACGTACGAGGTCAGCAGGACGGCCGATGGCATCGTCACCACCGGTGCCCCGCTGCTCGTGCATGGCGGCGTGAGGGTACGGTTCTGAAGAAAGCTTTCAGCAGCAACTGATGTAGGGGCGCTGCTTGCTGCGCCGTCTGTGGGCAGGGCAAGCCCTGCCCCTACAGTCATTGCTGATGGCTTAGCACGTATGGGGCGATCAGTCGCATGCTGATCCGCACAAAACTCCGCATCGGGTACCTGGTCATCTTTACTCTGGTGGTCTGCATCGGGCTCGTCATGGTCTGGGCTCTGCGAGGATGGGAGGCGGGAGTAAGGGATCTCACCTACTCCCACGCGCAGAGCCTGAGGGCCGAGCGGCTGCGTGGGGATTTGTATCGGCAGATCAAGGAGATCCTCGACCGGTTCGTGAGTGGGGACCGGTCCGCACGGGGAGAGTTCGAGAACCTGGGGGTGACGGTGGAGGGGGAGTTGGCTGACCTCCGGAAGCATTCCCAGTCGAGGGCGGAGGAGGAGCGGATTCACGCGCTCGAGGCGGCGCATCGACAGGTTACGCAGCTCGTGAGGGAGATTTTTGAACTTCTCGAGCAAGGCGTTCGGGAGCGGGCCATACAGCGAGTCGAGCGGGAACTGGAGCAAGTGGCGTTCCTGCGGCAAGATGAACAGATTGACCGGCTGCGGGCCTACTATGACGCAGCCGCACAGCAGTCGATGCAACGGACCCGCGCCGTCGCGACTCAGGGGGAGCTACTGGCCGGAGTGGTCGTGCTGCTTGCCCTCGCGTGGGGCGGTGGGTTGCTGTTCGGAATTCACCGATGGCTGGTAAAGCCTCTTCGGGTGATCGGTCGCTCGACCGCGATCATCAGCACCGGAGAGCTGGATCATCATATCCAGGTCACATCCCAGGATGAATTGGGCGACCTGGCGGCCTCGATCAATCGCATGGCCCAGTCGCTGAAGGGAATTCAGGAACGCTTGCTTCAAGCCGAACGATTGGCGGCGGCCGGCGAGCTCTCTTCCTATATTGCCCACAATATCCGTAACCCATTGGCAAGCATCCGGTCTGCCGCTCAGGCAGCCCTCAAAGGACCGGAGCAGTCCGCAGAGGTTCGACTCACGCTTCAGAGCATTGTGGAGAGCGTCGATCGCCTGAACCAATGGGTGTACAATTTTCTCTTTGCCTTGAAACCGATCACGCCGACCTTGCTCCCTTTCGATCTGAACCGAGTGGTCATCCAGGCGGTTGATGTGGTTCGTCCGATGATCGAGGGGAAGCAGATCACGCTTGACCTAAGTCCTTCCCCAACACTACCGCTTGTTCCCCTTGATGAGGGGTATCTGGAACAGGCCCTCGTTGCCCTGCTCGCTAACGCGTGCGAAGCGACCCCCAGAAAGGGGAACATTGTGATCACCTCCCGGCTGATCCACGAAGGTGAGGGGCCAGGCGGCGTTGCTATTGAGTTCGATGACAATGGTGAGGGAATCCCCCCCGACATACTCCAGAAGGTGTTCACTCCGTACTTTACTACGAAGAGCGATGGCGTGGGCCTTGGCCTGACAATGGCCCGGAAGTTTATCAGCGCTCACGGGGGAAGCCTCACCGTGTCGAACCGCCCAGAGGGTGGGACTACAGTACAGGTTCTGCTTCCGATTACCCACCTTACAGAAGCTGGTCGCAATGGCTAAGATACTGGTCATTGATGACGAGGTCGTATTCGCTCGCTCCGTGGCGCACACCCTCAGCAGAAATGGCCATGAGTGCAGGAGTCTGTCGAGCGCAGAGGAGGGGATGACATCGCTCGAGGCGGATCGGCCCGATCTGATCCTGCTGGACATTAAGCTGGCCGGTATGAGTGGGCTCGACGCGCTAAGGAGGATCTTGGGTCTCGACGGGAGCATCATCGTCATCATCATGACTGCGTATAGCAGCGTCGAGAGCGCTGTGGCCGCTATGAAAGATGGGGCATACGACTACATCCAGAAGCCGATCGATCACGACGAGCTGACATTTATCATCGAGAAAGCATTGGAGACGCATCGCCTGAGAGAACGCCTCTCGTACTTCCAGCGCAAGGAGATCCAGCAGGCTGCTCATGGCGAGATCATCGGCGTCTCTGCCGGGATGACGCAGGTCATAGAGATGATCGGACGGATCGCGCAGTTCGAACCCAGACCTGCGGGCGAGCTGCCGACTGTGTTGCTGCTGGGCGAGACCGGGACGGGGAAGGACCTCGTGGCAAGGGCAATCCATCGCCGAGGAAGCCTCGCCGGGCAGCCGTTCGTCGAGATTGAGTGTACATCAATCCCGAAGGATCTTGCAGAAGCGGAGCTGTTCGGGTATGAGAAAGGCGCCTTCACAGGCGCCACTACTGCGAAGCCTGGCCTGATCGAGGCGGCCGATGGCGGGACGCTCTTTCTGGACGAGATCGGCGAGCTGAGTCCAGATCTTCAGGCGAAACTACTGAAGGCGATCGAGCGAAGGCAGATTCGACGCCTGGGAAGTCTGAGGGAACGCAAGATTAACGTCCGGATTATTGCGGCCACTAACCGCGACCTTGAGGCGGCAGTCAGAGCCGGCACCTTTCGCCAGGACCTGTACTATCGTCTAAAGGTCCTGATAGTAGAATTGCCGCCTCTGCGAGAACGCGGCGCTGATGTGGTCTTGCTGGCGAACCACTTTCTCAGGCAACTGACCCATAAGTATTCGCTTCCTGTAAGACGGTTCACAGAGGCCGCCCTTCACGCGCTGAAAAAGTACCGCTGGCCTGGAAACGTTCGTGAGCTGGCGCACTTGGTCGAGCGGGCGCTTTTGGTCTGCGATGAGCAAGAGATCGGTCCCTCGGCTCTTGGCATGGAAGCGACGTTCCCTGTCGTTGCAAGCCAAAGGCGAAATCACCCACCCGGCGCTGATGAGATGTTTCAGATACAGTGTCCAGAACAGGGTATCGATTTGGAGGAGGTTGAGCGACAATTGATCAAGCAGGCGCTAGACCTGACGGACGGCAATGTCGCGGAAGCCGCCCGCAAACTGCACATCGGCCGCGAGGCGCTCCGCTATCGCATCCAGAAACATGGGATCGTCCGCCCCGCGTCATAATGAGAGAGCGGAGGTTTGCTTCGTGAATGTTTGCCCTTGACCAAGAAAGAAACTACACGGGTCTTGAAGCCTCAGATTACCTTTAGACCAATCTTTACAGCGGTTTTGGTGAGAGTCTTGTCTGAGCATAGGAATTCAGCATGATGCAGGCTGTGGGCTGCGGATAGCTGAAGCGAGTCCAGTGTCTTAATGCCATACTTTCCGCCTAACTCCCTGATCAGATCGGCTGCCTTCAAATAATCCCTGTCGTTCAGGGTTACCACCTCCACCTGCCCTGTCTGAAGATCGTCAAGAAAGGTATTCCATGCAACCGTTTCCTGCTCTTTCTTGAGATCACCCATTCGTACCTTTTTGGATAAGGCGGAAGCCATTTCAACAACAGTCAGATTGGTAATGTATAAGCGCTCAGCGCGCAATAATAGAGCTTCTACCCTGTCGCTATCCGGTTCGGGATAGTAGAATTTGACCAGAGCGCTCGTATCAACAAAGATAGAGGCCATCAATATGTCTCTTCTTTTCTTAATTCAGAGACGACCCGTGATAGAGGTTTCCCTTTTGCAAGGATTGACGTTCGTAACTCTTTATGACTCTTCAGGTGACGTTTGACCTCTTTCTTGATAGGCTTGATAATCGCAATCGGTTCATTCCTCTTTGAGATGATGACCTCCTCACCCTTCTCTACTCTTGCAAGAAATTCTGTGAGGTGTTGACGAGCCTCTTTGATCCCGGCGGTTTTCATAAAGCTGACCTCCTCTCTTAAGTGACTACTAGTGTACACAATATGGCGGAGCACGTCAAGGAACGTCTTTTTGCTCCAAGAGATGTGAGAGTGGAACTGGTTGAAAGCAACCATCGGTTGAAAGCAACCAGATCTTTCTGCCTCCGATTTACCTGCGACCTATGTCTCTCGCCAATTTTTTGCGGACTTAGCCCCTTCGCCGTGTTATGACTAGTCGGCACACGTGTTGCATACTGAAGGCAGAACTTTTCAGGGAGGGGTTTGCTCACTGTGTCCTCATGGGCCGTTAGGAGGTGACTGATGGAGTGGGATCGTAAGAAGGCTGCTTACGTGCTGGCAGGATTGGCCTTCTGCCTTAACGCTCATGGCGCCTATGCCCAGGAGCCTGGAACTCTGCCGGACATCGTCCCGCTTCCAGAGATCCTGGTGACGGCCCCGGCCCGCCTTCCTGAGGTCCCTCTTCCCCTGACTGAGGTACCTGCCACCGTCCAGGTGATTACCGGCGAGGAGATTGCGCGATCCAAGGCAGTCACCCTCCAGGAGTTCATGCAACGGTTGCCTGGGATTCATCTGAACGACCAGCAGGGCAACTCCTTTCAGTTCGATCTCTCCTTTCGGGGCTTCAGCGGCACCTCTGTAACTGGGGTTCCACAGGGAATCAGCGTTTTCGTGGACGGGGTCCGGGCGAATGAGCCGGCCGTCGAGGAGATCAATTTCGATCTCTTACCCCTTGATCATGTGGAACGGATTGAGCTGATTCGAGGCCCGATGGCGGTCTTCGGCAGAAATGCGCTGGCCGGCTCCGTCAACATCATTACCCGGCGGGGCGGTCCGGAACGGGAGATAGTCCCGGAGATCTCCGGCGGCAGCTTCGGTCGCCGGAAAGCCGGAGGGCATATCAGTGGGACCGCAGGACTCATCGATTATTACTTCGCCGGGAGTCAGTTTGATGAGGATGGCTGGAGGGATCAAACGGACAGTCGCCTGTCCCAGGCCTTTGGGAAGCTGGGGTTCCGTCATGGGGGTACCGACATCACCCTTTCCTATCAGTTTCAGAACAACAGAATCCTCCAGGCTGGGACCTTACCCGAGAGTGTCCTGAAAGTCGATCGAACGCAGAACTTTACCGGGGGAGATTTCTTTAATCCCAACCTCCATATGGGGACTCTCAACGTCCACCAGCGACTCGGCGGAGGTTTTTCCTTGGCCATGAACGGCTTCGTCAGGAGTTTTGAAACCGAACAGTTCAATGTGAGCCTGATCAGCGAGAACTCCCGTTTGTTCAACGATACCCTTTCCGGCGGTGGCACGCTCCAGCTTGCGCATGAGGGCCGATTCTGGGGCCGGAAGAATACGCTGACCTTTGGGGCTGAGTACACGCGCCACGACGTGGATATTCGGGTCTTCGAGGAGCAGAATGACCGGTCTCGTCAGCAATGCCGAGAAGCAGCGCTCGCCGCGGGGCAAGATCCCGATGAAGCATGTCCGGAGAAAGCGCTTGACTCCGTCCTCTCCGACAAGCAGAACACCGTCGGGGCGTATATCCAGGATACCGCTGAGCTGGGGCGTGGTCTGTTGCTGTCAGGCGACAGCCTGTTCGTAACCGGGGCGCTACGAGCCGACTATGTCCGGCACAGCATCACTGATTCAAGTCCAGAAGAGCCGGGGAAGGCCTCGGGTAAGGCCTCGTATAGTCGCGTACTCCCCAGGGCCGGCTTGAACTACAATCTCTCGGATAGCTACGGCATCTACTTCTCGTACTCACAAGGGTATCGTGTTCCGGCCTTCCTGGAGCTGACCTGCGCCAACCCCGATTCCCCTTGCGTCGGCCTGCAGGCGGGGGTGGCTCCCGATACCGGCTTTGCGAAGCTCAGTCCCGTCCGGACCCACAACTACGAGGTGGGGTTTCGATCGCGTCCTGTACCGTGGCTGGAGGGAAATCTTGCGCTCTATCGGACCGACGTGAGGGATGACATCTTTTCAGTCTCTGATCCGGCCGAGCTCACCGTCTTTTTCCAGAACGTGGGGAGCACCAGACGGCAAGGGATCGAAATCGGCCTGCGCGGGCTCTTCCGAAACGTCCTCGAGCCGTACGCGAACTATACATTGACTCGGGCAACATTTCGAAATAACATTCAGCTCGCCTCGCCCGGGACGCCCGGTATTCCTCAGCAGGTAGAGGCGGGCGACGACATTCCGTCGACTCCAAGCCATCGGGTGAATGCCGGTCTCCGCTACCATCTCTACAGATGGCTGACCCTCTCGTTTGATCTGACCTACGTTGGCGATCAGTTCCTCCGAGGGGATGAGGCGAATACTAAGGCAAAGCTCGACGACTATGTGGTCTTGAACGCCGGTCTCGATCTCCACTGGCAGCGTTTCACGGGATTCGTGAAGATCAACAATCTGACAGACAACCGCTATGAGACGTTTGGGACCTTTGCGCCCAATGCGAAGGTCGCCGGGGATCCGATCGAGCGTTTCTTGAATCCCGCCCCGCCGATTAACGTCATGGTCGGCGTGAACTACCGGTTCTAAGATCACTGGGACATATTATAGGAAAAAACTCTTCGCTCACTTCGGGCGCATCCGCTATAATTATGGCATGGCTCCAAAGGATACCGTTACGCTTGGACGTCAAAGAGGCCATTCCGAGGTCGGCCGGGTCCCCGATGTGGCGCACCCTACCATGACGTTGCTGATTGGATCGCAGACCGGATCGCGTCCGCTGGGCCGATTCCTCCTGAGTTCTACCGGGTTCCACCTGATCCTGGCTTGGATTGTTGTCAGTGTTGGACTTCCCAAGGCTCCATCAGCTCCACAACCCCTTGTTGTCACCATCATTAAAAGTACGAGTTCCGAGTCAGCCGCTCCGCCTGGACCCCTTGTCCGCGCCCGTACAAGGCAACCGGCCGCGCCTGCTGGTCCAAAGCAGGCCGCTCAGCCTCGTCTTGCCTCCTCTGCGCCGCCGGAGGGTCACCGGGAAGAGGCTCAGGAAGGAGGCGCCAGGCCATTACCGACGGCTGAGGCGTTAGAACCAAAGGCTGTCGGCATGTCTGTCGGTGGATCGGGTAAAGCGGGTGTTGGCATACCGGGAGACTCTGTGACGGGCAGTCTGTCGCCGGGGCCGGTCCTGCTTAGTCCTGACGGGGATGGTGCAGTCGGCTCCGGTTCAACAAGTCGAGGTGGAGCGGGCCGACTCGACGCATCGTTGATCGCCCCACTGACACCGACAGTGACTATTGGCGCCCCTCAGGGCGGTGCAGGAGGAGGCGGCCGTGGAGGCAGTGGATCTGCTGGAGGTGGATACGCGGCTCCGAACTACGGGATCAATCCGCTTCCCAAGTACCCTCTTGTGGCGCGGGAAAAAGGGTACGAAGGAACAGTCTACCTGCGAGTCTTGGTTCGGGTGGATGGTCGCGTGGGGCAACTTGCCATCGATCGATCCTCGGGCCATGAGATCCTGGACCGGGCGGCGGTAGATTCGGTCAAGGGGTGGGCGTTTCTTCCTGCCAAAAAGGGTGGGAAGCCGGTGGAAAGCTGGGTACTGCTTCCGGTAAAGTTCGCGCTCAACTGATATGAGATAGGGTGTGACGGCTATATTGCGTACTGCGAGATTGTTCTCCATATCCTTGTCCTTTCCCCTTGCCCTTTCCCTCCTTGTCTCTTTCGCTCCTCTTGCAGGCGGAGCCGAGCTGAAGAGTAAGTATTTCTATGATGAGAATGGGGAGGTCATCCGGGAGGAGGTGGTTAGCGCAGGCTCCAGGCGGATCGATACCTGGATCACCTACCGGGATGGACGCCCGATCCTCCAGGCAGTGGACACGAATAAGGACGGTAAACCCGATACCTGGCACCACCTGTCTGCAGATCGTCAGGTGGAGAGGACGGAAAAAGATAGCAACGGCGATGGGAAGCCGGATGTCTGGATCACTTATCAGCAGGGCGCTGCAACCAAGGCGGAGCAGGATTTGGATTTCGATGGTCTGGCCGATCGGTTTATCTTTTACGAAAAGGGGAAGGCGGTCCGGGCCGAGGAATCGGTGAAGCGCAATGGAAAGATCACCCTCTGGTTGTATTATGATGCTGTCGGCGTGCTCATCCGGGATGAGGAGGACAAAAAGGGAGTCGGTCGTCCAACGCTCTTCTCCTATTACCTGGAGGGGAAGCTCTTACGGCGTGAGGAGGACACGAAAGGATCAGGGCGAATCGACCGCTGGTCGTATTACGACAAGGACGAGCGCCTGATCCGGCGCGATGTCGCCCGAAAGGGATCTGGGCGACCTGACGTCTGGGCCTACTATGAGAACGGACAGATCGTGAAGCAAGAGGAGGACACTCTTGGTCACGGTCGACCGAATATCGCCTATTTTTTCCAGGTGGGCATCCTTTCCCGACGAGAAGAGGACACGCAAGGAGCCGGTCGGCCAGATCTGATCGACTGGTACGAGAACGGCAAGCCGGTCAAGCGGCACCAGGATACCAGGCGGCAGGGGAAGATAGATGTCGTGACCTACTTTCGGGAAGGAGATATTCGACGACAGGAGGTTGACACCAAATACGAGGGGCGATATGACTTGGTTCGCTTCTTCGAGAATGGCCGTCTTGCCAGAGAAGAGTACGATACCAACGAGGACGGCCGCCCGGACGTCTGGGTCTCCTACAATGAGACGGGCGAAAAGGTGTTTCAGGAAGAGGACACTGATTACAATGGCAAGACTCATGTCCGGTATCACTTTGCAGGAGGGAAGGTTGTGAGCAAGGATCTGGTCGGCGAAAAGCGAGCGGACAGTCCGCCGCGCCTGCTGATGCCCAGGATTCCGTAACGCTCAACCTCTCAAGACGGCGTATATTCGAGAGAAAAATCACTTGACAGATTAACGTGAGTGAGGTCAGAATACCACCGCATCAAACAGCGTCTTTGAATGGGTTGGCTCTCCGTGGCATGAGAGACGTGCATTGTTTCTCCTGGATACAATCGAGTTGATGCCGATCGCGTTCAAGAGCATGAAGGTTTTCACCCACTTTGTGAAGAACACGACAACGGTCAGAGTTGCTCCTCCCTGTAGCTGGCGCGGGCTGGCCTTCCTTTCTCTCGTCGTCACCCTTTTAGTCCATCTCATTGCCTCTCAAGCTCGCGCTTTGGAGCCGGCCTTTGGTCAAGCCGCTGAGGAGGCTGCCGCTAAACTCGCTGAAGCCTTTCCAGCCGTCCAGGGATCAGTGACCGGAGTCGAGAGGGACCGGGTTCTGATCGACCTTGGAGTCAAGCAGGTGTACCAGGGGATGGAACTGCAGGTCTACCGGGAAGGAGATGAGGTCAAACATCCGGTGACCGGCGAAGTCTTGGGAAAGCGGGACAAAAGGCTGGGTCTCCTTAGAGTCGTTGATGTGAAAGAGAAATTCTCGGAGGCGACCATTGTCTCCAGAGAGGAAGGATCTACCATCAGGGCCAGGGATTTGGTCCGGGTCAGTTCAGACCGTCTCTTAGTCGGTCTTCCACTCATCGATACCGGCGGGATCAAGGAAGCGAATGCCCATTCGGTCACGAAAGATCTGGCCATTGCGCTGGCCAAAACCGGCCACTTTATCGTGATCGAGGATCCTCTCCTCAGGGCCGCGCTGGCGGGGGAGCGTTCCTCGCGGGTGGAATCATTCGGCGATCCATCCACCCTGAAACTGTTGGCGGAGAAGGCGCACGTTCAGCTCCTCGTTTTGGGCAAACTCAGCCCTGGTCACCAGGGACTGTTCTTGAATCTGCAGGTCATGTCGGTTGTTACCGGAGCGCCGTTGACAGTAGCGAGCGTTGAGGTCGCGGAACGTGGACCGATGGTCATGGCCGCTTCCTCGCTCCAGCCAGGGCCGACCCTCCGGCCTGGCTCAGGGCAGGCTCCCTCCGCAGCGTCACGACCCTCTTTCATCCATGCGGAGCGTCAAATTCCAGAGCCTTCGAGAACTGCCGAACAACTGAAAGGTCCCCCTTCAGAGATAGCCTCTTCCCGTAAGAGTGTGGTTGCCGAAGAGGCGTTGCGAAAGCCCGGGGCCCCTTCATTCCTGACTATGGCTGAGGCCGAACCGGCGCGTTCCGATAATAATAAGAGCTTGCAAGAGTCTGTCGTATTCGAGTTGCCCGATCCGCTGCTTGCGCTGGCAGCGGGAGATCTGGATGGGGATCAGCGGCCCGAGATCGTTGGGATAACCTCCTCAGAGGTCATTGTCTATCGGTGGCAGAATCAGAGACTCGCGCCGATTACCAGGATTAGCAGTCCACGGGCTATTCGCCACCTGCACCTTGACGTCGGTAATATTAACGGCCGCGGCCATGCTCAGGTCGTTATCACGGCATTGTCCGGTACTCGAAACGAGCTTCACTCGTTTGTCCTGGAACTTCAAGGGGGCAAGCTCGTACGAATTGCCGATAAGCTGGGCTATTTCCTTCGCGTGGTCATGGGTCCCGGCATCGAGACGCCTATCCTGGCCGGTCAGCGGATGGGGGAACTGACCGCTTTTGAAGGGCCGATCATCCGACTGTCCTGGAATGGCGAGCGGTATGTCGAGGGGCAGCCACTCATCCTTCCGGTCCAGGTGAAGAATCTCTACGAATTTGCGCCGATCAATGCCACTGGCGATCAGATATCAGAGGTTGCTGTCATCAGCGAGCAGCGGGTCAAGACGTACGGGAGCGAGGGTAAGCCGTCCTGGGAAGGTAGAGATGACTTAGGTGAGGTCGATCACCTTGCCTTTTCCCACATCCCTACGCACCGGGCTCTCCTGGCTAGAGACGGGCTCAAGTCGGGCCTGATTACTCCTGAAGAGCACGCTGCCTTGCAGATCCTGCCGCGGCGGATCCTTGTCGAGACGCCGCCCCTGTGGGGTAACGCCAAGACAGAGCTTCTGACCTTTACCAATCCGAAAAAGATTGGACTTTTTCGTGTCGATTCATCCATGCCTAGTCGGGTTGTGGCGTTTGACCGTCAAGAAGGAACCTTTGTACGGGGGTGGGAGACGATCCCGGTTGAGGGGAAGGTGCGTGACGTTGCTTTGGCCGATCTGAACGGCGCCGGAAGGAAGGACCTGATTGTGCTATCGGCTGTTAAAGAAAAAGGTGTCGTCGCATATCTGCAGGACGGGTCGCGTGGTATCATCAGCGTGTTTTCTTTCACCCGGTAAGATGTCGCATTGCAGAGCGTTGAGCGATTTACCCAATCGCAAAGAAACGAGGTAAAAGAAAGGAGGGGTGAAAAGGTAGCTCTGCATCTTTGCTCGAATGAGTGCGTGGAACGCAATGCCTGAAAGGCGGCGTAAGTAAAGTAGGGGTAACAGGAATATTGAGAGAAGCGGGATACGATTTCCTGGAAGAGAGTTCCTGGGAAGCAACAGGACCGTATGAAGAGGGAGGCATTCAATGAGCGTGAAACGATGTACGTCACTGATCGGGGGTCTACTGATCCTGGTTGGGAGCCTTGCAGCGACGGCGCCTATAGTCTCTGCCAACGAGGAGTTGATGAAGTTGCAGAAAGACGACGCCCAATGGGCGAGCCAGAACAAGAACTATTCAGGGACCCGCTACAGCACCCTGAACCAGATTACGCCCGAGAACGTAAAAAATCTGAAAGTCGCGTGGTCCTTCTCGCTGGGGACACTCAACGGCCAACAGGGAGGCCCGCTGGTTGTGGGCGACACGATGTATGTCCACAGCTCCTATTCTACAGGGAACTCGCACAACATCTTTGCGCTCGACCTGTCAAAGGAAGGGGCGCCGATCAAGTGGAAATACGTGGCCAAGCACGATCCAAAGGCGGTTCCAGTCGCCTGCTGCGACTTAGTGCATAAGGGCCTCCAATATGGGAACGGCAAGATCCTGTACCAAACGCTCGATGGAATGGTGATTGCCCTCGATGCCAAGACCGGCAAGGAACTCTGGAAGACTCGAAATGCTGACCCTTCCAAGGGCGAGACGAATACCGCCGCCGGTCTGGTGATTAAGGATAAATACATTGCCGGTGTCGCCGGAGGCGAATTCGGAGTCCGCGGCTGGGTGGCGGCCTACGACATCAACACCGGCAAGCAGGTCTGGAAGGCCCGCAGCACGGGGCCCGATGAGGAACTCAAGCTTGCCTCCGACTTCAACGCCGCCAACCCGCATTACGGACGATTTGGTGAGGGGACCAAGAGCTGGCCTGGCGAGCAGTGGAAAACTGGCGGTGGCACCACTTGGGGTTACTACTCGTACGATCCTGATCTGAACCTGTTGTACTATGGCTCCGGCAACCCCGGGACCTGGAACCCCGCCCCTCGGAAAGGCGGCGATAACAAGTGGTCGATGACCCTCTGGGCCCGCAATCCCGACACCGGGGTGGCCAAGTGGGCTTATCAGATGACCCCGTGGGATAACTGGGACTATGACGGGATCGATGAGTCCGTCCTGACCGAGCAGACGATCGATGGCAAGAAGCGCAAGGTTCTCACTCACTTCGACAGGAATGGCTTTGTGTACACCCTTGACCGTGCCGACGGAACACTTCTCAGGGCCGATGCGTTCGTCTATGTCAACTGGGCAACAGGGATCGACCTGAAGACGGGGCGGCCGATCGTAAACCCTGACAAGTTAACTAAACAGGGCGAAGACACCAAAAACATCTGCCCCTGCGCAATGGGCGGTAAAAACTATCTGCCCGTTGCGTACTCCTCGCAGACGAACCTCTTCTACGCGTCCGTCAACAACATGTGCATGAACTATGAAGGCGTTCAGGTTCAGTACACGGCGGGGGCTCCGTACGTGGGTGCCACCGTTCTGATGTTTGAAGGGCACGAAGGTAAAGACAAGGGCTGGTGGGGAGATCTCATTGCCTGGGATGTCGTCAAGGGGAAGAGGGCGTGGGCCATTAAAGAGAGTCAGCCCCCATGGAGCGGGCCCGTTGTGACCTCTACAAATGTGGTCTTTTACGGTACGATGGACGGCTGGTTCAAAGCGGTCGATGCCCGCGATGGAAAGCTCTTGTGGAAGCACAAGGTCGGTTCCGGGATCATCGGCAATCCGATGACGTACAAGGGGCCTGACGGCAAGCAGTATGTTGCTGTGTACTCCGGGGTCGGTGGGTGGTTTGGCGCCACCGTATCGCTCGATCTTCCGGCGGACGATCCGACCGCCGCGTTGGGCGGGGTGAATGCCGCCTACTTGTCAGGCCTGCCCATGGCCACAACCAAGGGCGGGACGCTCTACGTCTTCGGCCTCTAAGCGAGTATGCCTGATGCCGGCGCCGAAGGATGACATCCTCGGCGCCGGTTTTTTGCCTGTGAAAGGTAGCAGCTTGGCTTGAGCTAAAGGGAGTATAATGAGCCGAAGATCAGCCATTCTCAGCGGATGCGTTATTGTGATGATCCTGTTTCCCTTTGCCTGGCAAGCCTGGGGGGGGCATGTCAACCCACTCCGTGTCTGCGGCGATCCGAATAACCTGCCATTCTCTAACAAGCAGTCAGAAGGTTTTGAAAACAAGATTGCCGAAGTCATCGCCAAGGAATTGAAGATAGAACTCACCTATTTCTGGTGGCCGCATCAGCAGGGGTTAGTTCGGAGAGCGTTGAGACCGGGACTCTGTGATGTCATGATCTCGATCCCTCAGGGTTGGGATCGGGTTCTCTGGACCAAGCCATATTACCGTTCGGCGTATGCCTTTGTCTATCGCAAGGATCGGGGGTTTCATATCAGCTCGCTAGATGACCCGATCCTGAAGCGTCTCAAGATCGGGGTCTATATTAATTCCCCCCCCATGGAGGCATTGGCCAATAGGGATATCAGGACAAATGTAGTCGGCTACAGCCTCTTTTATGACTCCGGGAATGAGCGTTCGGACAAGATCATCCAGGACCTTATTGCCGGCGAGATCGATGTCGTAGTGGATTGGGGGCCGATGGCCGGCTATTTTGCAAAACGGTTGAATGGATCGACGCCTCTTGAGGTAGTTGTCCTTCAGGGTGGGGAGCCGGGGATCCCTTTCACTTTCGAGTTTTCTATGGGGGTGAAAGAAGGCAATACGGCACTCAAAGCTGAACTGGAGCAGGCGATCAGTAAACGGCATGCCGAGATCAGAAAGATCCTGGAGGAGTACGGTGTGCCCCTTCTGCCACTCCTGGCGCGCGAGCAGTTTCCAAAGGTGGAAGAGAAGCCTGGAGAGATCTTTTACCGTAGTTTCGATCGGGAAGACCCCCTCCCCTCTTATTAAAACCGGGCGAAAGGGGCAAACCTCACCCAAAAAGAACGAGGAATAACAACTATGAGACAGAAGAAGTGGCTTCTCGTTTCGTCAGTCCTGACTTTTGTGATGTTGGGGTGTGCCCAGAGCCTCACGGCTCAGAGTCAGCAGGAGCCGGTGAAGACTGAAGCACCTAGTCAACAACCGAAAGCTTCGGAGGCCCCCGCATCTGCTGATCCGCAGAAGCCAAAAAAACTCAACCCGTTCACCGGGAACGCAGATGCGATCAAAGAGGGGCGTCAGTTGTATCTACAGTCCGGCTGCCCAGGCTGCCATGGCTCAGGCGGTGGCGGCGCAATGGCCGGGGCTACGGCATTCATACGCGATACTTGGAAGTTTGGTGGGGACGATGAGACCTACTTCAAGGTGACCAAGGGAACCTATCCAGGACAGACCATGCCGGCAGTCTTCGGGGCCATCCTCAGCGATGAGCAGGTATGGAAGATTATTGCCTGGATCCGGTCGATCTATAAAGGAGATCCGGAGAGGATCGTCTGGTAGAATATAGGACGGGTCCGCTGGTGATGGAGTGAGTGGCTAGACCGATGGTCTTGACTATCAACCTTTCGCTGACTTTCTTTAGTCATGCGGTCAACCGTATCGCGTTGATCGGGCGGATGGCCGTACTATTGGCGCTTGTGCTCTCGGTTGCGCCCCTTCTCATCTCACAGGCTGCGGCTCAGGACGATGTCGGCCTTCCAATGCATCCAAAGGCGATTCTTTCCTCCATCGTTCGTCAGGCCGGAGAAGGGGATGGGACGCGATGGATTCGGGTCAGCTTCACGACCAATGCACCGTACAAGCAAGTCGTCAAATTCTATCAGGAGAAGGTGGGCGGAAATGCGCAAATCTCTGAGGTTGACTCTGGGAAGCTCCTGAACACCCTTATCCTGTTCAGTAAAGACCCCACGAATCAGTTCAGTGTCAATATCAATAGTGCGCTTGGAAGAAAAGTCACTGAGGTTGAGCTATCCCGGAACTTTGTTCATCAGTAGATAGTACGGGGAAGGCAGGTAGATAGACTGAAGGCTGAAGGGAGGAAAAGGGGCTATACCAAAGCCTTCGGTCTTCAGCCTAAACCCCTGACGGCTGAGCGCTGATTGCTGGATTCGATGTTGTAAGGAAGTAAAAAAGTTCTTGACATCACGATGCATTGCCTGTACTATCCATTTGTCGGTGTAGCACGCTTTTGTTGTGGAAGGGAGAGAACCGCGCAAAGCTGCTGGATAGGGCTTTCGCGGTTTTTGTTTATCGGGGCATGGCCTCGAGATTTTAGATAGAGGGGGGGTGAGGTTTTGGAACGAGTTACTGGTACTGTAAAGTGGTTCAACGATGCGAAGGGCTACGGCTTTATTGCACGGGAAGACGGCGACGATGTATTCGTGCACTATTCTGCGATTACTGGAGCCGGCTTCCGGTCGCTCAATGAAGGGCAGGCTGTGGAGTTCGAGGTCGTGGATGGGCCGAAGGGCAAGCAGGCCGCCAACGTCTCTAGAGCAGCCTAGTTAGCTTACGTTCTCTCTGAACCGTTACGACCTCCCGGAGATTTCTCCGGGAGGTCGTTTTCTTTTCCGACGGATCTTCCCCCTTCGTTTTTTAGGTAAACCATACATTCTGCTTCACATAGTGGTGTCATTACCATAGATATGTAGGCATGTAATAGTGATAATAGTGCTTGACATGAGCATCA
>Ga0080064_1000951_pt1 | contig 66362 bp, 73 predicted proteins | sample Subgrocontami54m_FD_69260 | JGI IMG/M metagenome (GOLD analysis project Ga0080064, IMG submission 69260) | Subsurface groundwater microbial communities from S. Glens Falls, New York, USA - GMW46 contaminated, 5.4 m (SPADES assembly) (version 2) ... | reverse complement strand
CAGTTCAAGGTGGATCTCGGCGATCCGGAGCGGTTCAAAACATTGGGCGAGCTCGTCTACGAAATTCATCGCCTTATCTGGGACTACAACCATCGGAGGATCCATTCCGCCCTCAAGATGCCGCCGAAATTGTTCGCCAATCGCTACCAGAAACTCTTAGAAAAAGTGTCTTAAGTTTGGGGGTCTTTACACACGCACGATACGCTGACCACGCGTAACATGAAATGCCTTATCAGGGTCTTGTATGCGTACCTCTGCGTCGCCACTCGTAAAAAACAAATCAATTGACTGCTCCATGACCACCTCGCGAACAAGCTTAAGACCGTTGCCGCGCTTTTCCAGCGCCCGACTAGAAATGAATTCGGTAAAAGCGACTTCCACCGCCGCAACGTGGCTCGGAAGTCCCGGACGAACCCGGCGCAACGTTTCTAAAATACCCAATCCGCGATCCGCCAGTACAATTATACCTTTAACGAGATCATAGCCGAAAAAAATTCCCGCTGTATCCGGCCACTTTCCTAAGTTATGAGCAAACGAATTATCACCGATCTCCCCGGCAATTAAAACGACCAAGGAATACATTTTTTCAAACCCGGGTTTTTGCATAAGCGCGTATTCCATTTTCGTTAATCTGGCGTTAAAACTCGAGCTGGTCGGACAATAAAATGTTCCCGGAAACTCAACTCCATCCTGGATCCACTCCGAAGCAAACCTCATTAAATCACTGGCGAAGATTTCTAAATCTTTTTCACGATAATAACGATGAGTACCACCGTCTTTTTTAATCGCGACTAATTTGCCACTTTTATCCCAACGACGAAGCGTATTCAAAGAAATCCCTAGGTATTCAGCGGCTTGGCTAATTGTGAATAATTCCTCCTCCATAAAGAGATGGTATCATAGTATCCAAATATACACAAGTAGTAGCCTAATCTATCCAAAAATATAGCAATCTACTCATTAATCACCTATAACTCCCCACTAAAGGCCTTCCTTGCCTCGCCGACTTGCCCGCCATAGCTTTAGCGGAGGCGGGAGCTTAGAGCTCTCCAGCGAAGGCAGATTTGAGCACCGACTTCTGGATGTGCTCGAGACGCGTCGTCGTGATACTATAAAACTAAGCGCAGTATGGGATCATTAAACTTAAAAGTCATGAAACCGCTCCCTCACAAATTATTCCTCAAAACCTTCAAGTACGCGCCGCGAATCGCCGTTGACGTACTCTTGATTGAAAGAAAAACATTCGCGCTGACCAGACGCTCGCTCCCGCCCTTTAAAGGGCATTGGCACATACCCGGATCTTTTTTGTTAAAAGACGAAACAATTCACGGCTGTATTCGAAGAATCCTAAAAAAAGAACTAGGGATGAACCGACTTCAGGGTACGTCGTTCTTCATGGGAATCTTTGAAGACCTCGACCAAGACCCGCGCGGCCATGTCATAGATCTCGTGTATGGCCTAAAAAACAAAAAAGGTGCTTTGCCCCTACCCACCAAGGAATCCGAAGCAATCCGTTTCTTCTCGCGGCTTCCTTCACGGATAGAGTTCAATCACCGTGAAACGCTCCGGGCGCTTGGCTACCGATAACGCTTGCCAAACTTCCTCATCTTCCTATAAAATGAAATCACTATGAAAAAAATTATTATGTTAGTCGTGGGAGCAGTAATTGTGGTCGGAGGAATTATTATGTTCACGGCTGGACGTCAGTCGGGTTCGCCGGGCACCGCTTCGGTCAGCGGCGTGATGCAAGACAAAAATCAAGCGCCGACGTCTCTTAAGGCACTCTTCGCTCTCGGCACATCTCAAAAATGCACATTTTCAAACAGTACCGATGTCGCCCAATCATCGGGCGAGGTCTACGTGACTTCCGGAAAAATGCGCGGCGACTTCAGTTCAGTCGCGGCCGGACAGACAGTGCAAAGCCATATGATTGTCGATAAAGATACGAGCTACGTCTGGACTAACGCCACGAACCAAGGATTCAAAATGTCGTTTGAAAATATGACGATGCCGAAATCAGAGACCACGGCAAAACAAACCGTCGACCTAAACCAATCCCTAGACTATTCCTGCAACGCCTGGTCGCCGGATGAAAGTCTCTTTAACCTGCCCGCCGGAATCAGTTTCAATAGCATGACGGACATGATGAAAGGCCTAGCGCCAACCGGAAGTCTGAAAGCGGCACCGACCGTCCCCTCAGGCAATTCGGGTCAGTGTGGCGTCTGCGACCAAGTTCCCGACCCAACCGCCAAAGCCCAATGCAAAGCCGCCCTGGGATGCAAGTAAATCGCTAAGTAGACAAAATAAAATTATTATTTTTTCACCGGCGCTGGTGTCGGCACGATCTTATCTGTCTTAGTAACGCTCTTCCCAAAAGAACTCATTCCGTGCTACGATAAACCGCATGGAAAACAACATATCGTCAGAGGAAAATAAACAAGGGAAGACAAACCCGTATCTCATACCGTTCTCGATTATCGTGGCCGGCGCGATTATCGCCGGAGCAGTCATGTACGGTCGAACCTCGGGCAATCCCGCTCAAAGAGACAACACTGCCCCACAAGCTCAACAGACCGCTAATATTAAAAACGTAAAAACCGCCGGAGCGCCGTACATCGGAAACGCCACGACGCCGGTGACTGTCGCCTATTGGTCAGATTACCAATGCCCATTCTGCAAACAATTTGAAACAGCGACGATGCCGAAAATTATCGACAACTATGTAAAAACTGGCAAGCTAAAAATTGTTTTCAAAGATTTCCAATTTCTCGGACCCGATTCAATGACCGCCGCCTTAACTGGACGGGCCATTTGGGAACTCTATCCCGCGCACTATCTTGACTGGCGAATAGCGATGTTTAAAAAACAAGATGGAGAAAACGGAGGGTTCGGCGACGAAGCGAGCGTCACGGCCTTAACCAAAACGATTTCCGGCATCGACGCCGCAACAGTCACTAAACTGATCGCGGAGAAAAAAGACGAATATCAAAAAGCGATCGACGCCGATAAAGAAGAAGGCGCCACATTCGGCATTCAAGGAACTCCGGGATTTGTGACGGGTGTGCAAACTATTTCCGGCGCCGTACCATACGAGAGTTTCAGTAAGGCCATTGACGCTCAATTGAAGTAACTTTCCCTTCAAGAAAACTTTAATTAATTTTCGAGTTGTCTTTTTTCTACGTCACTATGACGTACAAACTTGACATTATCAAAAAAGTAATCTATAATGCCTTTGGCGAATAAATGGTAGATATACTGTTTATTTTCGACGACAGAAAAACCAATTTCCTCTACACGTGCACCGCACGAAGGAGAAAATCGCCATGCCAAGAATGGAAATAGCTATTCCCCATCGCCTCATGTACGACGAAGCCCTGCAACGAATCAAGGGGCTTCTCGGGGAGGTCAAAACGGACTTCGCTGACAAGATCAGCGACTTAAACGAACGATGGACTGGCAACACCTGCGTCTTCAGTTTCCGAGCGATGGGATTCGCGGTCTCCGGAACGCTCGTTGTCGACGCTTCGGAAGTGAAGCTTTCCGGCATTCTTCCTTTGGCGGCAAGCTTCTTCAGAGGCAAAATCGAATCGATCATCAGGGAACGAGCGAACAACCTGCTCGCCTGACACATTCCTTCCAGACAACAGATAAACGCACGACCTACGGGTACGGCGCTTTTTTTATTTCTAAAAAGAAAAACTCAAAACTGGAATGGCTGGAAGGTTGGCATTGGAAAGACAAAAAGAATCTGCCATAATCAAGGCGCTATCATAAAAAGTATTTTGGATAAGAACATGCCCGAAAAAGTTAAAAACATCAAAGACGCGCAAAAATTAGTAAAAAGGTTCGCCAAAGATAATAAGTGGCGAGATTTTCCGAATATCGATAAATTTGATCATCTGCACGAAGAATTGATCGAAATGTCAAAACTGTTACGCTACAAAGACGAAAAAGAAAGAATTACGACAATCCGAGAGAAAAAAGATGAATTCGAAGACGGTATCGGTGATTTATTCTTTGCGCTCTGTCGGCTCGCCAACCAACTGAATATTGACGTAGAAAAAGCCTTTAATCTTGTGAGTAAAAGAATTCTCGCTAAATACAACGGCAAAAAGTCCGAAAAGAAAGTTGTAAATTAGAGGGCTATGAATCCTAAAGGAAAAATCAAGAAAACTCGCGTCTTCGCTTTCGATTTTGACGGAGTCGTGGCCGAGTACAAAGGATTTAAAGGCGATAACCACGTTGAAAAACCGATTCAGGAAGTAGTGAAAGCGATCCATACACTCAAAAAGCAGGGCCACCGGATTCTCCTTTTTTCTTCACGAAGCACCGCGCTTCTCAAGTCGTACTGCCGGAAATACAAAATTCCCGTTGACTATTTCAACCATAATCCTGAAATGCAAGGAAAAAATCGAGGCAAGCCCATTGCCTACGCTTACGTTGACGACCGCGCGATCCTTTACCATGGACAAAAGGCGCCAGAGTTGGTCCGTGAACTCAAAAACTTTAAGGCATATTGGCAGTAAATTCTTATGTCAAATGTTTTTACACGACCTGTGTATAACTTATTGACAAGTTTTATTAATTCGATTATCATCAAAATATGGTTCAACCTACATTTCTACAAAAACTAAGAAAAGAAAAAGGATTGTCACAGCGGTTCGTAGCAGAAAAAATCGGTGTTTCTCGGCCGACGTATATAGATATAGAAAAAGGAGTAACGGAACTTACTGTTTCACAGGCCAAAGAACTAGCCAAAATCCTTGAAATCTCTCTTGAAGACTTAATTGCGGAAAAAAAGAAACCCTTCATAAATGTCGTTTTAGAAAAAGATGCTGAAAAAGAAGAACAAAAAAAAGAGTTGAGAATTGACGTACCTCAAAAAAATGTCAAAAAATTTAAAGAGGTGTTCCTTTATATTCTTGAAAAAGTGGGTGGTAAGCCCAGTGTTGGTATGACGGTGATATACAAACTTTTATATTTCATTGATTTTGATTTCTACGAAAAGTTTGAGGAACAATTAATTGGTGCGAGGTACATAAAGAATCATTACGGCCCAACACCTATTGAATTTAAAAAAGTCGTTGAAGATATGGAAAAACGCGGGGAATTAGAAGTAGTAAAAAGTAAATATTTTCAACACGACCAAACGAAATATTTACCACGAAGACAGGCTGACATTTCACTCTTGAATGCTTTAGAAATCAAACATGTAGACGAAGTATTACAAAGACTATCAGATAAATCAGCTACCGAACTTAGTGAATATTCCCATAAAGATATTCCCTGGATAACCGCTAAGGAGGGAACGATTATCCCTTATGAGTCGGTTTTTTACCGGACGAAAGATACGTCAGTACGAGAATATGCCGACGATCAGTTATAAGACTATTCCCGAATTTGAGCACGATTTTAAAAAACTGCTCAAAAAATTCAGAAGTCTGGAGAACGATATTAACACCGCTAAACAAAACGCTATTGAACTGTATCATCTTAGACATATTAACAATGAAGCAGTATTTTCTATTCCCGATTTCTGTTCTGAAAAACTAAAAATCTGTAAACTCAAAAAAATTGCCTGTAAAGCTCTTAAGGGTCAAGGCGTAAAAAGCGGTATACGAATTATCTATGCTTTTCACGAAGAAACCTACATAGTCGTTTTTATTGAAATCTACTTCAAAGGAGAAAAGAGCCAAGAAAGTTTTGATAGGATTAAGGCATATATCAATAGTGTAAATTCTTAAAAATACAAAATCGGAGAAAAACCAATTGAAACCATTGCCGACGGGTAAGATATAATCAATTTGAGGTATACTTAGAAAGTAGCCATGAAGAAAAAAATTCTATGTATCGCGGTGTTTTTAGTGGTTTTTGGCGGCGGCGTTTTACTCGGCGTCTATATTCGCAATCAGACGTTGAATCCCCGCGCGACCTTCCCAAGTGTTGTGGAGCGGCTCTTCTCTTTTTTTGTGCGACAGGCGGAAAAAGAAGATGACGATCTCTTGTATTATGACACTACCCTCGCCGATTTCATCGTGAACGGCAGTACCAAAACAAAAGTGGCCGTCGAAGGCATCGTCGAAAAAATCTCGCCCCAACCCGACGGCGATTACCACGTGATTATCCGCCCGCCCTTCGTACCGGTCGGTGTATCACTCGTCACCGAATTTATTCCTGAAATTAAACTCACGCTGCCAAAAACAGGAGACCAGATCAAAATCTGGGGACTGGTGCGTTTCGATGTTTTGCACAACTGGTGGGAACTGCACCCAGTGATCGGTTGGGAACCGATGAAATAATTTTATTCAGCTACGGTTTTTTGAGACATAAAAGCACCGTAGTTACTACAGTAAGCCTAGGCGATTTATTTCAGAAGTCAAAAAGGTAAACCTAGTTACAAATTCGCCAAATCCACTGTCTGATCAATTCTGATTTGTTCCACGAATTCCGGCATATGGCTGACAAGAATCATCACGCCTTCGTATTTATGGAGCGCCTCGGCAATCACCGGCAAGTGACGAAAATTAATGTGATTCGTGGGCTCATCCAAAATCAAAAGCCCGGGACGTTGGAGCACGAACCGCGCGAAACACAAAAGACCTTTCTGACCCTCGGAAAGCATTCCGACTTTGTTTTTTAGTATCGCCTCGCTCAACAAGAACTGAGCCGCGACCGAGCGCACGGACTGGTCCGTGCTGTTTTCTCCGGCGTCCGACAACACCTGGTAAGCTGTCTTCTCAAAATCCAATTCCGAAAAGTCCTGGCTGTAATAACCGACTTCAATGCCTTTCGCGATCGCGGCGCCCTTGGATTTTCCGTCCGCCAAAGCTCTTAAAAATGAACTCTTGCCGATGCCGTTCGGCCCGGCCACGAGCAACCGCTGTCTCTTTCTTAAAACGATATTCACCTTCTTCGTAACCGACTTGTGGTTATGGACAACGGCGATGCCAGCAATCGTGACAATCGTCCCATCGGCGACGACATTCAAATCTGAAATCTGCTGGGTCGGAATCATAAAATTTTTAATAGTCTTATCCTCTTCGCGCATCTCGACTAACTGCTCTTCCAACTCCTCGATCGCCTCGCGCATCTTCCGCGCCACGTCCCGCATATGACCTCCTTTTTGGGCGAAAAAATTCATCTGCTCCTTGCGATTGGCGATATCCCGTTCCAGTTTCACGTTTTTCATCCGTTCCCTTTCGATCCGGGCGGCGATTTCTTCCACGACTTTCAGATAATTCCCGACGTACTGCTCGACTTTATGGGTAAAAGAATCAAGATATAAAACCCCGTGCGCGAAGGCGTTCAAAAAAATCGCGTCGTGAGAAATCACGATACAGGTTTTTTTGTAGTCGATCAAAAATTGCGTAAGATGTTCGATCCCCGCTTTATCTAAATTATTAGTCGGCTCGTCCAAAAGCAAAATATCCGGATTTTGAATCAAGGCGAAAGCTAAAAGCAGTCTGGCTTTCTGCCCGCCGGAAAACTCTTTGATTTTTTTCGTGAGCGGCGCACTCAGATTCACAACCTCCAAGATCTTCTTAACCCGGGGTTCAATATCATAGACCTTCTCGGTAAAAGCCCGCTCAAAAAAACTGACGACGTTGTCGTTCTCATACGCGCGAGCCATAACCTGCATGGCGGTCGCGATCGTGACGCCCGGCCGAATATGAATCCCGCCCTCTTCCGGCTGAAAAACGCCAGTGATTAAATTAAAAATCGTGCTCTTACCGGCGCCGTTCTGACCCATCAAGGTAATCTTCGCCCGCTCACGCACCGTAAAATTAACCTCGTGAAGTATTGAGTGATTGGCGTTATAGCCAAAAGAAACGCCGTCAAAACGCATAATCACGTCACCATGATTCATCGAAAGCTTGCTCACATTATTTTTTTCCGCAACCGTCTTGGACATAAAGAGTAATAGTAAAGAATACCTTATTTTTGAAATTTGAGCAATTATTGCTACACTGAATACCGCATGCTGATTGATGACGTCACGATCAAAGTAACTGCCGGTTCCGGAGGTAGAGGAGCGGTGGCTTTTAATAACGTAAAAATGAATCTGGGACCTACCGGCGCGAGCGGCGGCAACGGCGGGAGCATCTATTTTGAGGGCGTCGCGGATATCACCACGCTTTCGAAATTCCGAAACAAGAAAGACTGGGAAGCCGAAGACGGCAAAGACGGCCGGTCACAATTTCGAGACGGCCACGCCGGAGAAGATATTATTCTTAAAGTTCCGGTCGGAACAGTGATTCACGCGCTCGAGACAAAGACCGAAGAAGAAATCACTAAGATCGGCGAACGATTACTCATTACGAAAGGCGGGCACGGTGGCAAAGGCAATTTTCATTTTCGCTCCCCCAAAAACACCAGCCCGCGCCGATTCCAAGAAGGTCTGCCGGGCGAACACCGGACGCTCCGGCTAGAATTAAAACTGATCGCCGATATTGGACTAATCGGTCTGCCGAATGTCGGCAAATCCAGCCTTTTAAACGAACTGACGAATGCCAAAAGCAAAGTCGGCAATTATTTTTTTACCACCCTCGAACCCAGTCTCGGGGTGTATTACGACCTTATCCTAGCCGACATCCCGGGACTGATTGAAGGCGCATCGAACGGCAAAGGACTAGGTGGTAAATTTTTACGACACATTGAACGAACACGTGTCCTTTTCCATATCGTCTCAGCCGAGTCTCCTTCCCCGGTCAAAGACTATAAAACCGTGAGAAAAGAACTTGGCGCTTACAATAAAAGCTTGCTTAAAAAAACCGAATATCTTTTCTTGAGCAAAAGCGACCTCATCGACCAGAAAGAATTAAAAAAGAAGCTGACCGCGCTAAAAAAATGCAACTTTTCCCTGCGAGCCTTTTCAGTCTACGACTTCGCAAGCATTGAGGCGATCAAAAAAATCTTCTCGAAAATCAGCAAAGAAAAATAATCATGACGCACTCGCTTTTACTCCACTACCTCGTGATCTGGAGACCGCTTGGCTATTTCCTGGTTTTTTTAGGAGTAATCATCGAAGGAGACGTCGTAGTTTTTACCGGAGCCTTTTTAGCCGATCAAGGATTTTTCGACGTTTTCGATCTCTTTTTTGTTATTCTTGGCGGAGTCCTCTTGGGCGATCTCTGGTGGTACTGGCTCGGCACGAAACTAGAAAAACTCCCGGCTTCGATAAAACGGCTAGTAGAAAAAGTCGCAAAACCGTTCGACTACCATATTATGAAACGCCCTTTCCACACCATCTTACTTTCGAAATTCATCTACGGCATCCATCACGCAATCTTAATGAGAACCGGAGCGCTCAAATTAGGACTCAAAAGATATATCCGCATTGATTTCGTCTCAACCTTGCTTTGGATGGCCGCGATTGGCGGACTGGGCTATTTTTCGAGTGCTTCCTTTGTCCTTATCAAACACTACATCCGCTTTGCCGAAATCGGCTTGCTGATCAGTCTGGCAACTTTTATTACTATTTCTCACTATATCGCCAGGCGCTCAAAACGGAATCTTTAAAAGTTTCTTGACTCAGAAATATACTAGCCTATACTCAAAGCCAGTAACTCATTAATTTTTCGGGGCACGAACTGTTGCCCCACAACTCGCCCTACCCCGCCACGAGGTCTCTCATGCCCAACCGCCTCAATGCTCGTCGGCGGGCTCTTTTTTATCTCGAGGCTTCAAAAAACTATCCGGCTCCACGCGAAGTTATAGTTACTGTAAACCCTCTTAAATCGTTCTTTCCAAAGGTCGATACCCTACACCCGACCACAATCATGAAAGTTAAAAACGTCATGAGGGGCGAAGTAATAACCGTTCAGCCTGAAACGAGCTATGAAGAGGCGGTTAAAATTATGCACCGCTACAACTTCAGCGGACTGCCCGTAATTAACGGGAAAGGAAAACTCGTCGGGATGATTTCGGAAAAAGACTTATTTCGGGCGCTCTACCCCAACTATCAGGACTTTATTCTCGACCCAACCGGTTTCCGAGACCAGGAAACGCAGGAAGAAAACATTGACCTGATTAGAAACCACCCAGTTGAAAAGTACATGAACCGGAAAGTGCTGACGATTGAACCAGAGGCGGCGATCCTCCGCGCCGGCGGCCTAATGCTTTCTCACGGGATCCACCGGCTGCCGGTCGTCCTTGACGGAAAATTAGTCGGCATCGTTACTCGGGAAGAAATCTATACCGCCATCCTGAAAAAACGCCTCGGCTTTTAAACAGACGCACCGACCGTCCAAAAAGATTCGGCAAAATCCGATACTAAAAACGGCAGGATTCCGCCTGGCTTTCTTTTTTTAAAAACTACTCCTATACTTCGAGAAGATTAGCAAAAAATCAAAATGGCGCCCTACACAGTACAATTTCAAAAAAGTGAGATTGTGGCCGAAGGAACGATGGCCTTCTTTTTTACGAAACCCGCTGATTTCAAATTCAAAGCCGGGCAGTCAATAGACCTCACCCTTATCAATCCTCCGGAAACCGACGCCGAAGGCACGACGCGCGCCTTCTCCATTGCCAGCGCTCCCTACAACACAGAACTCATGATCGCGACCCGCATGCGGGACACGGCTTTCAAACGAGTCTTAAAATCTTTGCCGGAAAAAACAGAGTTAAAAATGGAAGGGCCGTTTGGTTCGATGACGCTCCACAACGACACCGCGCGTCCGGCAGTCATCCTAGCTGGCGGCATTGGCATCACTCCTTTTTTAAGTATCGCAAGACAAGCAACCCACGAAAAACTCCTGCATCAAGTTTTCTTGTTTTACTCAAACCGCCGTCCTGAAGACACGGCCTTTTTAGACGAACTCCGTTTCTTAGAAAAAGAAAATTCTCACTACAAATTTATCGGAACAATGACGGAAACGGAAAAATCGAAAGTGCCCTGGACTCACGAAAAAGGCTATATCAACAAGGAAATGATCCTTCGCTATCTGCCAGACTTAAAAACGCCTATCTATTACACGGCCGGACCGCCAACGATGGTGCAGGCGATGCGCGAAATGTTAAATAAGGCCGGCGTTGACGATGACTATATCCGGAGCGAAGAATTTGCCGGATACTAAACCTAAACCCATGATCGAAGTGGAAAAAAAGTTCGTCTTAAACAATGAAATTATAGAACGTCTGACGAAAGACGCTGAATTAATAAGTGAAAAAAGTTTTACTGATAGTTATTACGATACCAATGACTTTCGTCTGACGACTCGCGATACCTGGTTGAGAATCCGAGACGATGTTTTTCAGTTGAAAGTCCCCCTCAATCTTAATGGGCAAGGCAGACAACGCGTCGTCGACCAGTACCACGAACTGGACACCGAAGAGAAGATCCGAGAGGCGCTCGAGATCGCAACGCATCAGACCCTCAAGGAAGACCTCGAAGCGCGAGGCTTCTTGGTCGTCGCCACGTTCCGTACCAGTCGGAAAAAATACCGCAAACAAGGTTTTATAATCGATTTAGATCAAGCTGATTTCGACTACACGATCGGAGAAATAGAATTACTCGCGGAAAATCAAGGTGCCGTGGACGAAGCGATCAATAAAATTCTCGCTTTCGCTAAAACCCACGAACTAGTGATTCAGCCGGTGCGGGGCAAGCTCATTGAGTACTTGAAGCGTTTCTCGCCCGTACATTATCACCGGCTTGTTGAAGCTGGGGTTGTATGGGACCAAACCTAAAAACTACTCTTCTCCGGAAAAATGCTTTCGCCGAATCAGTAAGAGAATGAGTAAGACGATCAATCCCAAAAGGGGCCACAAGTTTGAAGGATTAAAGACTTGACCGGCAACCAAGGCCAAGAGCGGAAGGTTACTATGCGTATCCGGAACAATGGTCGGCAAAACCAAATTTTTAACTTTGCCCGAATCAGTAATGCCCGGGATAAAACTCGAAAGTACGATTCTTTCGCCTTGTAACTGATTCGCTATTTGGTCATGAATCGAAGCGCCACCATTACCGGAGGAAGTTTCGTTACTACTACTAGAGGCATTAGAGATGCCGGAGCCGCCCGCACCCGAACTAGTGTCGACTGTCGGCCCGACTACCAACACGGAACTCGTCGCCTCAGTAGAAGTCACTCGAAAACCCCGAAAGGGAATCTGATCCGGCGGATAACCGCCTAAGGCGTCAATATGGGCATAATTCGTATAGAGACCCGGCGTGGTGGTCGCGGAAAAAACCATCGTGTAGGTCACGGTAATCTCTTCTCGCGGCCGAATTTGATCAAGATTCCACCGTCCCCGATGAATCACGTCGCCATCCTTATTTTCTAACTCATCAACCAACATTGACCGATAGCTGGGGCCGCCATCGTTCGTAATGACGATCTTATAGTCAACCGTGCTTGAAGCGGTGATCGTTTTCGGCGCGTTATTAGTTTTCGTGATATGCAAATTCGGCGCGTCGGTGTAACCAACACCCAAGACCGAACCGCCGCCACGATTGTTTTCCGTTGGCGGTATATTTTGCGCCGTGAGGGTCAAGGTATCAACGTTGTCTGCCATATTCTCATCGGTTTCCAAGCTCGATACCTGAATTTCGTTGGGAATTGAAGTCTGTCCAAGTGGCAAGTCGCCTCTGACCGAGGCCTTTAAAGTAACTTCAGTCGATCCGCCAGCAGGCACCGTGCCAATATCCCACGACAACTGCGAATCATCATTATTCACTAACGAGTAATTCAAACTGCTCGTATCGCGATTTAAATGAGCCTGATCAAAAAGATCTCTGACGTTCACGTGGGTTGCGTCCGCATCACCGTTATTCTTAACCGTCATATGAAAGGTTAAACCCGATCCTGGAGCTAAAGGACCATCCGGTAATTCGGCTCGCTCGCCAATCCATAAGTTCGGGCGGCCAAACGCAAGATTACCCGTCCAATCGCCTAAGATATTCACAATCGCCAAAATCCAGTTTCGTCCGATGGCATTGGTATTTATCACATTAACCACGTTCGCCGCGGCGAAAGCGTTACCGGTTGAAATCATTCCCGCGCCGCCGTTTGAGTCAGCGCGATTCTCACCGGTTAAGGCATACACCTGAACGTTATTAGTAACTGAGGCATTATTCGTGTTCGTAATTGTCGTGTCACCGGATGAACCACTATTATTCGAATCTCCTCCGCCACCTGGGGTATTAAAAATACTAATACCAAAAGGCGTTTGCCGCCAACTCAGTCCCAGCGGCAAACCCCGAATACTACCAGACCAGTTACCGGCGATTCTAAAGAGCAGCACGATCGAGGTGTTATTCACGATATTCGTATTCACTTGATTCACGACATTCGTTCCCGCGCTGGCATTGCCCGTCTGAATCGTCGAAGCTCCTCCGTTGCCATCCGCCGAATTATCGCCGGTCGAAGCATTGACATCAAGATTATTTTCTACCGAAGCGTTATTCGTGTTAGAAATCGTGGTCGCGCCGGAACTGCCGCCTCCCGGATGAGCGAATAATTGAGCAAAGAAACTCTGCCCAGGCAACACGACATCACCGTTATAATTTCCGAAGTTGTTAACCACCATCATTAGATAATTCGAATCGATGATGTTGGTATTCGCGACGTTAATCACGTTCGCCGCCGCGTAGGCGTTACCGGTCGTGATTGAGGCGTCGCCACCATCGCCACTCGCGTCGTTCCCGCCCGTCGAAGAACGAACCACAACCGTATTCGTAATCTGGGCGTTATTCGTCGTATCAATCGTAGTCGTCTGACCCGCGCCACATCCAGTGGGGCAACCGGTTGAACCATTATTACTCTGTCCCTGCGTTACGCTGGTATCCGTACCATTCCCCTGACCAAAAATTCCCAACTGCCGGATATCAATATTGCCAAGCATTCCTCCTAAATTACTCAAGAATAAGAATAATCCGGTTGAATCAATAATATTAGTATTAACGACATTAATTACGTTCGCGACGGCGACCCCCGTGCCAGTCTCAATCGTAGCGTTACCGCCATTATTACTCACCGAATTACCTCCAGTCGAGGCCGCAACATTAACATCATTAGTCGTGCTGGCCGTGTTATCGCCCTGAATCGTCGTCGAGGCCGTACCGTTGTCTGCGGGCGTCGTCGTTCCGGTCTCGTCCGGCGTCGTGCTCGTCGCGTCTCCGTTATCACTGGGCGTCGTGCTTGCCGTACCGTCCGGCGTGGTGCTTGCTTGATCTCCACTACCAGCTTGCGTCGAACTGGTATTAGTACTGCCGTCGGTCGTGACTACAGTCGTGTTCGCCTGATTCTGGACGTCCGCGGCCGCAGTGGCATCGCCAGTCGTGACAGTCGAAGAAGAATCAGAAGGCACCGGATTAGTTGATCCAGAGGTACCGGAAGAACCTTGATCGGCGGGCGGATTCTGATCCGAGGGAGTACTCGATCCGTCTTCGGCTAACACGACATTCGGTCGAACACTAAAGGTAAGTAGCAGAAGACTCACGACCAAGTAGGCCGCGAAAAAACGCTTTAAAAAATCCCGGGTTGCTTTAGAACGAAAAGAATTTAAAGACATGAGTTAAATATTTGAAGACCGATCCCATAAATGACTCGCGTAGCACCGCTTGTTTCTTTTGAATCTGATCTTGGACCTTTCCGGCCGTGGGTTGCAGAGTGATATGCGTCGTGGGAATCTGAATTATTTTTTTATTTTCTATTTTATTGGTTTGGACCTTTGGTGTTGATAATGAATTTTGCGTTTGGGATTGAGGTTGATTTACTTTTATCGTGACGTCAGTTTTGACATTTGTCTTCTGATCGGAACTCTGAAACTCGATTTGCTTCGTAATCTCTTTCGGCTCGCCATTTTGACTCTGAACGATTTCGTCAACATGAGTGACGTTTTGTCCGTTCACGGTCGTATCGATAAAAACCTTACCCTGTGAACTTCCTTGATTTGTCGAACCCTGATTGCTACCTGTTCTCGCCGAGACCGAAACCTGGTTCACGACCGAACTCGAATTATTAATCACCGTCTCGGCCAAAACCGTACTACCGACAAGAAAGCATCCGACTATCCCAATATATAAAATTGCTGTACGTGTATTCACTTTCATAGACATTCCCTCTAACCAGTCTTCAATTAATAGAATTAAAGACTGATCTGAAGGAGGGAAAAACAGAGACTGCTTTTCCCAATCCTTCATCCGTGCTTAGCGATTCACTACCACGCGGGTAATTGACAAATTGATGAGATTCCCAATGCTCGTGAAGGTGGTTGCTGTGCCGGTTAAGACACGGCCGCCATCTTCACCATTGCCTCCATCTGCACCATTGCCGCCAGCGCCGCCATTGCCGCCAGAGGCACCGTTGCCGCCAGCGCCGCCGTCGCCGCCAGCATTACCACCATAAGGGTATTCCCCATCGTAGTAATGGTTGCCGGAATTAACGTCGCCGCCTCGGTCGCCATTGCCGCCATTGCCGCCACTCGAGCCACTGCCACCATTGTCGCCACTGCCACCGTCATCTCCATTACCGCCGTCAGCCGAATTGTAGCCAGTATCAGCTGAGAGACCGACATCGTTGCCGACTTCAGCGCTGTTACTGTTGTTCACTTGAACATCAATGCCGTTGCAGCCACAATTATCTTGATGGCACAGCCATGGCCACAACTGACAATCCGGATTGCAATCACTCTGGCAACCATTATGACAATCGTTACAGCTGTCATTGACGGTCACTTCAGTCTCATTAGAGTTAACCGCATTCAAGATTTCGACTGCTGCGTCGGCGTCACCGGTACTAACCGTGCCGCCATGACCACCATGGCCACCCGCGCCGCCGTTACCGCCTGTGCCGCCGCTGCCTCCTTCACCAGCCATGCCGCCCTCGCCGCCGTCGCCGCCTTGGTTATGAAAACCATAGGAGTTGACATCACCGCCTCGGCCGGCATAGCCGCCACTACCGCCACTGCCAGCGCCACCGCCTCGGCCGGCATCACCACCATCTTCGCCGTCTCCGCCGTCAGCAGAGTTGCTACCGGTCGAAGCTGACGCGCCAACGTGATTCCAGACGCTTGCGCTATTATTATTGTTCACAGTTATGTCAACACCAGCGGACGCTGGCACCGCGTACAGCGCTAAAGCCATAACCGGAACGAGTGTTCCTACGAGTAAGAGTTTCTTTAACATAATTTTTGTTTGTTTATTATTTATTTAATTTATAATTGTTCGACCTTTAAAGACTTGAATTCTTTTTTGGCCTTCCTCTGGCTTATGCCTGAGAAGAACCAATAAAAAAATCCAAGCCGTAGACTACGCCCCGCGGGCACAATCTCTGGCTTGGACTTTTCCTAATCGCGTAAAAAAAATTCTCTTCCCAACGTGGAAAAAGAACCATCTTTTTAAGAATTTATTGGCGGTATTGAGCTCAAAAACCTGATGGGTGGTAGTCATTTACTTTGACAATCGCACCTTATCTAGGTTTCCCCGCCAGATAAGACCTTAAATCCTTCAACTATTCAATTAGTTAGAGTCTAAGGGATAGGCTAAAAAATGTCAATAGGGCTTAGGTAAAAGGTCCCTGTCTTCCAATTCTCTAAAAATGTGGTAAAATAAACTTTCTAATGCATTATCTAAGTCAACTGACAAAATCCTCGATTAACGGCCTCACCTGTCTTGTCAGGGTTGATTTTAATATCGAAAATCTTCAGGAAAACTTTCGCCTCCGCTCGACCTTGCCGACAATCAACTTTTTAAGAGAGCGTGGCACCCGCGTGATTCTTGTCAGCCATCGCGGTCGTCCCGGAGCCGGCGCGGAAATCGGCGATCCGCGCTTCAGCCTAAAAATTGTTCTGCCATTTCTTAATCAAAAATTAAAAGAAACACCGGTCTTTCTCCCCGATTTCAATTTCAAAAAAATCCAGGCGACACTCGAGAAAAATTCCAGCCGGAACATTTTCCTTCTCGAAAATCTTCGGTTTCTGCCGGCTGAAGAAAAAAACGACCCTCGGCTCGCCACTCTCTTACAACCGTTGGCTGATTTTTTCGTGAATGACGCCTTCTCGGTCTCGCACCGCGAAAACGCATCAGTCACCGCCCTGCCGCACGTCCTTCCCTCCTACGCCGGCTTACTCCTCGAAAAAGAAATTGAAAATCTTTCGCGGGTTCTGAAAAATTACCGAAAACCGCTGATCGTGATTCTGGGCGGCGCTAAAGTTTCCGATAAATTGGGCTTGATCAATAATTTCAAAAACCGGGCTTCATACTTTTTAGTCGGCGGCGCGGTCGCCAATACTTTCTTAAAAGCCCAGGGCAAAGATATTGGCGATTCAGTCTACGAACCACGTATGTTAAGCGTCGTAAAAAAAATGCTGAGGTCTAAAAAAATTATTCTGCCGTTTGATTTCGTGGCCGCCAAAAACCGCTTTATGGACATTGGGCCGCTCACGGCTGAAGCTTTCATTTCAAAGATTAAAGGGGCTAAAACCATTGTCTGGAACGGTCCGATGGGTTTTTTCGAGAATCCCGCCTGGGCAAACGGTTCGAAAACGATTCTAAAAGCAGTAACCGCGACCAAAGCTTTCTCGGTCGTTGGCGGCGGAGAAACCACTGAGCTTGTGACTCAAATGAACGCGGGGAATAAACTTGGATTTGTCTCAACCGGCGGCGGCGCGATGATCGCCTTCTTGGGCGGCGAGCCGATGCCCGGCATCCAAGCTTTGGAAAAAACCAAACACCTATGAAAAAAATAGTGATTATCTACCACGGCGACTGCAAGGATGGCTTCGGCGGCGCCTGGGTAGCCTGGAAAAAGTTCGGAGCCAAAGCCCGCTACCTGCCAGCCCAGCATGAACGGCCGGTGCCGAGAGGCCTGAAAAACAAAAAGGTCTATCTGATTGATTTCTCCTACCCGCTCCCAAAACTAAAAACGCTTCTCAAAAACGCCTCGAAAGTCATCCTGATCGACCACCATCTAACCGCCCAAGCGGCCGCTAAACTTATCCCGGAAGGCCTTTTTAACCTTAATCATTCGGGCGCGGTCCTCGCCTGGAAATACTTTTATCCGAAAAAATCGATCCCTCAACTGCTCCGACACATCGAAGACCGCGACTTATGGAAATTCAAGCTATCCTCGACTGAAGAAATTTTAACCGCTCTCGGAACCCGTGAACGAAGCTTTGTCGCTTTTGAAACATTTATGAAATCACTCAATAATTCTCGAGAACGCTCGAAAATTATTAAAGAGGGTAAGGCGCTCCTCGCCTATAAAGCCGAGCTTGTTTCCGACATCCTCACGAAAGCCAGCCTCGGCGTATTTGCCGGAAAAAAAGTGCCGATCGTAAACTCGCCAATCTTTGAGTCCGATCTCGGCAACGCCCTCGTGAGACGCGGCTTTCCCTTCGCCGTCGTCTGGCACTACAAACGCGACCGGATTAAAATCTCACTCCGCTCGGACGGAAAATTCGACGTTTCAAAAATCGCTCTCCGCTTCGGCGGCGGCGGGCACAAGGCGGCAGCGGCGTTTCATCTGCCGATTACCAAGCCACTACCCTGGAAACTACTCAAAAAATAAAATGGTTGGTGAAAAACTTTTCGAAAACTCCCGAATTTTGGTCTACACCGACGGCGGCGCGAGAGGCAATCCCGGGCCGGCGGCGATCGGCGTTGTCGTCGGAAACAAAAAATACGGCGAGCGAATCGGCGAAACGACCAACAACGTCGCCGAATACAAAGCCCTGGTCTTCGCACTCAAAAAAGCCAAACAGCTTTTAGGAAAAACCAAAGCCAAACAGACCGAGCTCGAAATCCGAACGGACAGCGAACTGATGTATATGCAGATTTTAGGAAAGTACAAAATCCTCGAGCCGGAGCTCCAGCAATTTTTTCTGGAAATCTGGAATTTAAAACAAGATTTTAAAAACGTTCAGTTTAAAAAAATTCCCCGCGAAGAAAATAAGGAAGCCGACCGGATGGTCAATGAAGCCTTAGACGGGAAAAAATCACTCGAAAAAAACGAAACTCTTTTCTAAAATAAATACCCCTTTCGGGGTATTTATTTAGACTGGCACTCATAAGCCGGATTCTGTTCCGATTTTGCCCGCCGGAGGCGTCGCAAAATCGAGAACCCCGAGCGCAGTCGAGGGGTAGTCCTTCGACGCGGCTCAGGATACTCGGTTTTGTAACTGCCTGCGGCGGACAAAACCGGTAGCGATAATTTATCTAGGTCCGACATTACTGTCGGACTCAAGCAGCACTCCCCGCGATGCCAAAGGCATTTTGCGGGGCTCGGCCTTGCACCCGGTAAGGATTTAGCCGTTTCACCTCCGCCTTGTTATCCCTATAGCGGAGTTAGACCTGTTGGCCTGGGATGAAGGTCCCCCGCCTCCTTTCGAAGACGGGCGTCACTGCTCGCACCTCTGCATTACTGCCGCAGGTTGTTAACCTGTACCTTTTTATCCGCCAACCGGCGGATGGTGTCCGGACTTTCCTCCCCGCGGAGCAAAGCTCTTTGCGGGGTAATCGCCTGAAGTACCAGTCCGTATAGAATTATAGCATAACCCAACAGCTTGACAAGAGGACTTGCTCTATGCTATAATGTATACCTGTTCGTCGACAATTTAAGAAAAGGATATGAAGAGATACCAACCGGAAAGGACGGTATCCTATGAAGTTTAGAACCGCAGCGTTAATTGGCCTCGTGCTCGTTTTCCTGCTTCTCTCATTCCTCTCCTCGGTAAGCGGCATTCCGCTTCTTACTGCCGGAGAAAAACTCCCGCCCGCTTCAAGTCTTAAGGCAGGTGACGTACTCACTCACGTGAAAGTCACCGCCTACTGTCCCTGCACCAAGTGCTGTGGACCGGTCGCGGTAGGTCTTACCGCGACCGGTCGTGACGCCTGGGAAACGCTAGGTGTTGCTGTAGATTTCAAGTCGATTCCAAAAAACTGCACGCTTGAAATCCCTGGCGTTGGTCAGCTTGTGGCTGACGACACCGGCGGCGCCATGCGCCAAGATGCCAAGAAAGGCATCTACCATATTGATGTACGCTTCCACTCACATGAGGAGGCGAAAAAGTGGGGTGTCCAGTTACTTGAAATAAAGATTGTTTCTATTACAGGGAGGCAACAATGAGAGCAATGCTACACTGCGTTGCCGTTATGGAGTTTTTCATCTGGAACTTCACACGGTTCAGTTATCAGATACGGAGAATGATCTTTACGAATCGGCACGCCAATGTGACGTGAAGGGGGAAAAATGATAGCGCCACTGGAGTCGCCTCGAGAGGTCCTGGAAAAGTTTCTGGCAAAGCTCCAGGCTCTTCGTGAGAATCCTCCGGCGACACGCGAAGAGTTCAAAACCGGAATTTCGGAAATGGTCTCTGAAGTAGTAGAGATCGCGAGAAGACAGGGCAAGCCCTTCCTGGAACTCACGCCGCGCGCGGAAGTCATGAACAGGCAGTTCGTCGGCCTCTTATCGGTCTACGACAAAATCGTGCATCGTCTGAGGGCCCATGCTTTTGACGATCCCTATACGGCGGACTATCACTCGCTCCTCGGCGGCATCCAGTCAGTGATCCAAGAGGTCCTCAACGATCTCAACAGAAAGGAAAGACAACTATGAAAGTGAAGATTTTTACGTTCCATGACAACACTGCACCCACTAGCGACCGGTCAGAAATCGAGAATAGAATCAACGAATTCTTGGCTACAGTCAAAGAACGCGACAGGACGCAAAGCTCGACCGTTACACCGACTGGGGCGCGCGTGACCACGATCACGATCGGCTACCTCGACCGCCCGAAGTGCGAGCGGGACTGAAAACTCGTACAGCGACAGAGCGTTTCTCGAAAAGAGACAACGCAGGCGGTGTCCACACGGACCCGCCTGTTTTTTATTTTTTCTCGTTTATCGAGAAAAAATAATCCTGAGCGAAGTCGAAAGATTAGGCTATGGCGAGTGTTTTTCAATCACAATCGGCGTATGGTCGGTTTGAAAAGCAAATAAATAGCCGAGAGCGAAGCTGATGGTCGAGACGAGAAAGATTAGGACGAATAAGACAAAGTCACGCTTATTCTTTTTTACCAATTCGATAACTTGGAAAAACATAAGTGTAAAATGTAAATATCAAAGCGAAAAATGACAATTTAAAATTCAAAAATTAATCATTTTAAATTTTGCGTTGTTATTTTCCATTTTGATTTTTAAACTTTGCCTTTTTTAAACATTAAAGTACTTCTCCCATTTTTCGTAAAGCGCTCCGGTTGCCCGAAGGTCGCCGACGTTATAGCGCGCGATATCAAGATATTTTTTCTTTTTAAATAACCCGCCGACGTCGTCTCCGGTGATCCCTTGAGCCTTCGGGCTTTCAATGCCAAAAGCCCGACTCCAAAGATGCAAACTCCCCTTTCTCCGGACTGCCCCCTGAAACGAAAGCTGATCTAAAAGGTCGATATGAATCGCGTCAGTATGTTGTTGATAGAGGTAGCGACCAAACATCAGATTTTTGGTCGGCCGGACGCCATTTATCGCCGAGCGGACCATCAAAAACGGCACGTCAAACGACCGGCCGTTGAAGGTCACGAACACTTGATACTGCTTCGCGACCTCCCAGAATTTTTCGAGCATCTGAACCTCGGTCATCGCCTCGAAAGCAATGCCGTCTTCTTCGAACCGTTCAGCCTTGACCTTCGGCGACTGGTAATAAATGCCGCCCTTGTCCTTCTCAACGTCGAGTACGCCAATGACCACGATCTGACCGGTCAAAGGCGAAAAGCCCAAGCCGTTCTTCACGTCGTCCAAAAGCCGCTGGTATTCGTCCTTGTCGGCGGCCTCCCGCGCCAACCACTGCGTTAAAACTCCCTGAGTCGTCTCATCAAGCTCGTCAAAGTTTTCACCGATTGTTTCGATATCAAATACTAACTTAGCCGGTGTTGTTGACATAGAAGGAAAGTTTCAATTATAATACCATCAATCGAATAAACGAGCTATCGGAGCGAATGGAGGCTCCCCTCTCACACCCACTACCGTCGTCCATCGTCCGATAGCTCGTCTTACCTACTATGGCCCATACAAAATCAGGCGGTTCAACAAAATTAGGCAGAGATTCGCGCTCAAAACGATTGGGCGTAAAACTCAATGAAGGAGAATTCGCCAAGGCCGGTCAAATCATTATCCGACAACGGGGGATGCACTATCTAGCCGGCGCGAACGTCGGTCACGGCGCTGACGACACGCTCTACGCTTTGAAGCCAGGAGTTATAAGATTTAAAAGCGGCAAAAAGACCCGTTTCGACGGCACCCGGCGATTCACGACCACCGTCTTAGTTACGCCGAAACAATAACTTTTACCTTCGCCTTAATCCCGCGGCCCAAAGAAACTTCGACCTCGTGAACGCCAAGATCACGAAGCGCATGATTCAATTCTACTTTAGCCTCATTGAAGCCTTTCTCCCGAAGGGCTTTTTCGATCGCCGAGGCGGGAACGGAACTGAAGACTTCGCCTTTCGACCCGACTTTCACGGTAAACGTTAAGGCCGTATTCTTTAACTTTTCACGTTCTTTTTCAAACTCATCCAACAAAGCCCGTTCTTGAATGTCGCTCTCGGCTTTTTTTCCCAATCCCTCGGTGTCAGCTAAGATAGCGAACTTCCGCGGAAACAAAAAATTCCGCGCGTAGCCGTCCGAAACGCTTTTGACTTCATTCCGCCTGCCGATACCCTTCACGTCCTGAAGCAACACTACTTTCATGGCCGTAGAATAAAAATTACTATTGTAACTGCTTCTTCAAAACTTCCAAGGCTTTATCGAGTTGTGGATCCTTCTTCGCAGCCACATCCTTATCAGTTAAAGTCACTTTGATATCAGGATTCAAACCATTCTTATTAATAAATTGCCTCTTAGGGGTGAGCCAGTGAGCATTGGTAATCTTCAGCTGTGAACCGTCCGATAAAGGATAGAGTTGTTGAACTGTTCCTTTACCAAAACTCTTTTCACCAATAAGTTGAATTCGCCGATCATCACGAAGCGCGCCGGCTAAAATCTCGGAGGCCGAAGCCGAACCCTGATTGATTAAGACCACGACCGGAACTTTGAGCAGAACCTCGTTTCCCGCCGCCCGGAAAATTTCTTCCGGTTCAATCCTTGAGTCTTTGATCGTGACGACATCTCCTTGTTTCAAGAACCAGCCAGCCAAAGAAATCGCCACATCCAGGAAACCGCCAGGATTGTTGCGCATATCCAAGACTACGCCTTTAATATCATTTGAGGCAGTAGCCTCAATCACGGCTTTTCGAAAATCATCAGTCGCGTTTTGATTAAAGGCAAACAACTTAAGATAAAGGATTTTATTCCCTTCGAGGTCTTTCACTGAAGATTCAAGTGTCGGAACCTTAATCTCCTGACGCGTAATCGCGTAGTCTTTAGGATCCTGACTATCGCGGACAATCGTCAAAATAACTTTCGTGCCTAAGGGACCGCGGATCAGGGAAACAGCGTCGTTGACATTTAAACCAACGGTAACCGTATCGTTAATTTTCACAATCTTATCCCCCGCCTTCAACCCGGCTTTTTCTGACGGAGAATCTTTAAGCGGCGCTATAACCACTAACTGATCATCCTTAGTTCCGATCTCAGCGCCGATGCCGCCAAAACTACCGGTGACGTCTTCATTAAATTTCTTTGATTCGACTGGCGGGAGAAAAATAGTATTAGGATCACCAAGCTTTTCAACCATTCCATTAATAGCGCCGTAGACAACGTCTTGATCTTTCAATGTTGAGCTACCGACAAAAAAATAATTGTCTTGAATCTTTTTCCAAGCCTGCCAAAAGATACCGAAATCAGCGCTACTATCGCTATCGCCGATATTCGTAATGCCTTTAACGACTACCCTCTCTGGATTCTTAACTCCTAGCGAATAACCGAGCGCGAAAGAACCACCGACTAAAACCGCGGCGACGAGAATCGAAAGAGTGATAATCAGCGCCGATTGAGTAAATTTTTTAAATTTCATAAAAACTAATTCTTCTATTCTACTACGATTCTGAAAGGAAATCAAAACGCGAGAGCAAAGAATATTCCGGACCAGCGGGTTTTAAGACTGATTCCATCAGATCCAGACTTTTGGCCGTAAATCCGCAGTCGATCGATCGGTCTAAAGCCGGCAACGCTTCGGGCGCGTAACCAAAACGGACCAGCGTCAGATGAGCTTGGAAGAGGCGGTGTTCCCGCTTAAAACGGATTCCGGCCTCCATAAACCGGTCATCCAAATCTTTTTTGATCACTCCTAATTTTGCCGAAGCCTGACTGCTTCCGACAAGCCAAATCATCCGACGATCACGATCGCTCGGGCCATAGTGGATTTTCTCAAAATGAACTTCCGGAGCCGCAAGCTGTGGCGCATACTCTTGAAGCGCCCGCACAATTAGTCCGATTGCCGGATCCTCTTGATAATCCAAAAAAGAAATAGTAATATGCCAATTCTCCGAATCCACGAAACGGACACGATCGTGGAAAAGCGTTTTTAACTCCTGAACCTCCGTCTCGATTGCCCGCCGCGTCGCCTGATCAAGATTAATCGCGATAAAAATTCTTTTTTTCATTACTTTTGACTTCCCCTTCCGCCTTGCCGAACTATCAAGTTCATAATACCATAAACGTATGAAACCGCTCGGAAAAACCATCGAGGATTACCTATCTGTCCTCGAAGAACGGAAAAAACAATCCCGCGCCTACGCGCCGCACCAATTAATCGGCCTGAACCTGGCGGTGATGCTAAAAGACTATACTCACAAGTCGCTCTATATCAAACTGGCCAAGGACTATGACGGAGACCAACTCTTAAGCCTCGCCAAGTCGGTCGCTGAAAAACGGGACGTCGTAAACCGCGGAGCCTACTTTATGCGGCTCCTGGCCGACGTAAAAATGAAAAAAGTAAAAAAATCGTAATGGATCAGATCCTAAAAATCGACAATCGGGAAAGTGAAAAATTTTTGCGGCGAAAAACCGTTGATTTCGACTGGAAAAAATTCAGCAAAAAAGAGATTCGCGAATTACTGAAAAAAATGCGGCGGGTAATGAAAGAAGCCCAAGGCATCGGGCTTTCCGGGAACCAAATTGGACTAAATTTGAATGTATTCGTCGCCGAAGTCGAAAATAAGTTCTACGCGATTTTCAATCCTAAAATCGAAAAAAAATCCACGGAGATTGCCGACTTAGAAGAAGGCTGTTTAAGCGTCCCGAGAAAATACGGCCTTGTCCCTCGCTCGGAGAAAATAACTCTCTCCGGATACGATCATAATCAGAAAAAAATCAAAATCAAAGCTTGGGGACTCCTAGCCCGAGTCTTTCAACACGAAATAGATCATTTACACGGAGCTTTATTTATCGATCGGGCTAAATACATCGAAGAAAACCCGACCTCGGAACGACTAACTGAACGGGAAAAAAAGGTAAAGAAGTAAGACCACTCGCCTATGTCATACATTTTCTTTGGCACACCGGAATTCTCAGAGATTATCCTTGAAAAACTGATTAAAGCCGATCTGAAGCCGGCGCTCGTCGTCTGTAACCCCGACCGCCCCGCCGGCCGAAAAAAAGTCCTCACGCCGCCCTTAACCAAAATTACGGCTCTGGAACACGGGATACCGGTTTTCCAGCCGGAGAGTCTTAAAAGTTCTGGGATGGCGTCGCGTCTCGTGGGCGCCGATTTCTTCATCGTTGCCTCGTACGGCGGCATCCTGCCGAAATCAATCCTCGACCTGCCTCGCCAGGGAGCGATCGGCGTCCATCCCTCGCTCCTGCCGAAATATCGGGGAGCTTCACCGATCCAAAACACCATACTCTCGGACGAAAAAGAAACCGGCGTGACGCTCTATATGATGGACGAGAAAGTTGATCACGGGTCGATTATCGCCGCGCAGAAAATAAAACTGAAAGTCCAGAATTACGAAACCCTGCTTAAAGAATTGGCCGCCGTATCCGCCAAGGTATTGATCAAAACGCTTCCTCTTTTTATAAAAGAAGAAGTGAAGTTTACTCCGCAGAACGAAGCCGACGCCACCTATACCAAAAAATTCGCGACCGCCGACGCCTATATCGACCCCAAAAGCCTGATCCTCGCCGAAAGCGGCACGAATCCGGAAGAAGCCGAGAAAATTACGAGAAAAATCCGCGCCTTAAATCCCGAGCCGGGTGTCTGGACGATGCAAGATGGTAAACGAGTTAAGTTGTTAGACGCGGAGATTCAGGATAACAAACTAAAACTCAAAAAAATCCAGATCGAAGGTAAAAAGCCTACAACGCTTCAAGGAAAAAATTGATAGTCACCATAGCGGAACATCCCTTGCTCCATCTTGCTTTTACATTCTTCCCTTCGTAGCTTATCATTCATTTCTAAACAAAGATTTTTATTCTTATCCTTAATTGCTATCGTCAAAATACAATTATCTTGATAGCGTAGTTGACTCAATTTTTTACAGAGACTTTCATTATGAGTTGATTGCGCTAAATGGCTATAACACGTATCAGAATCGCGTAAAGTATCACATTTCTCCGGATTTGAAAGTAAATAGCGGTAAGAAAAGGTCAAGGCAAAAACCGCCCCGATAATACCGATCGCAATCCCCATTTTTACGGGATTTTTCATACGAACATTTTATCTCCACTAAAAAGGTTTTTTCACGACAAGATCAAATTCCTTAACAATCTTGTTCGCAAATCCCCAATTCAGATTCTGGAAAAAAGAGTCGATATACGGCTTGCGGCTCGTCCCGTAATCCATAAAATAGGCGTGCTCGTAGACGTCCAGAGTAATTATGGGAATCGCGCCCCAGACCGCGCCGACATTTTGAGCGTCCGCCCCGTAGACGTGCAGGCGATTATCCTTGAAATCAAAAGCTAGAATCGCCCAGCCGCGGGCCGACATCCCAGTCGCAATCATCTCGGCCTTCCAAGTATCAATTGAAACAAAGTCTCGTTCAATCATACTCATAAGCTCCCCGCTTGACATCCCCTCTCCGCCCAGTTCGTTAAAATACACTTCGTGAAGCTTCATACCGTTAACCGCAAAAGTCTCTTGACGTTTTAATTCTCCGTAAAAACTGTAAACCCCGCTCACGTCGGTTTTATCAGCCGACTCTAACTTAGTCTGAATTTCATTAGTCTTTTTGACATACCCTTGGTACAACTTAAAATGCTCCTGGATTCCTTTCAGACTCATCCCGGGCAAATCTTTAGCAATTTTTAGTTCTTCGGCACCATACTCTTTTCTCATATCTTTAAACAGTTAATTTTTAATATGACCTTTATTTTACCTCCTGCCACGAAATTGTTTGATATTGATTGGACGTCAAAGGAAAACTCGGCGGCGGCGCGTACAGAAGATTCGCGTCGTAGGTATAGGTACGGGTCTGGTAGCCGGTGCCGTCACCGTAAGCGAACCCGGATTGCTGATTGGTCGCGAGCATGCCGTACATCGTGAGGGTCTGACGCACGTGATACGGAGAACAGCGTTGACCGCTCGGACCTTTATAATAATACCTTCCGACCCGACCGTTTTGCGCAATCACGGCCGCGTCGATCCGTAAATTATCATCGCTGACCATTCCGACATTAATATCTCCCTGCGCGATCAAACCGATCGCGTCCTGACCGTTATAATTCGTATAAGTCAAATTATGATTAATAGTGATGCTTTTTCGCGGTCCGGGCGGATCAGGAAAAAGTCCAGCGGCAATCGTGAGGCGAGCGTTATTAATCTGTCCGTCAACCCAGACATTATCCTCTGTAAAAATAAGACCATTGGCTGGAAAAGCATAATTCTGAATCGGGGTTTCATTCTGGATACTCCAAGTGCCCCACCCGGTCTGGTTTTGACTGTTCGTACAATAATTACTTGACGGCGGTACATTCGGCGGCGGTACAAGAGAAGTGACTCTTCTTAAATCAAACGTGCCGTTAGTTTTTAAAATAATATGATAACCCAGAGCGCCAGATGGAAGGAAATAACGGCCATTTGGCGTATTTGCGTCGGCTTTGATTTGGGCTAGATTCGCCGTAATCCCGGTGAAATCCACCGCCGGCACCGGAAATTGGCGACCAGCCTTAAACACATCCGAGCGATTCGGCACTGAATTAGGCGGCAAAGGATCAATCGGACTCACGTGGGTATGAACGCCGAATTCGGCAGGGTCATTCGGATAATTCTGATGACTCGGATCTTTGTATTGCGTTAAAGCGCTTGTGACGACGTTATTCGCCACTCCGTCGAAACGGACTCCGCCATTTGAATGAACCGGCCCATAGGCTGTCGCGCCCACGCCAAAATTAATATTCGTATTCGAAAGCGTCGCGTATTTCGCGAGTGACGGGATCGCGAGTCTGGCTTGAATCTTTCTCACGACGCCCGGCCCGCTCGTGGTCGTCGCCGTCGCGAGAATCGTCACGACCGTTGAACCGACTGGCGGCGCGGTAATCGTAAGCGCGAATTGCCCGATCCGAGTACCACTCTTATCCAAAAAATCATGATAGTACGGCCCCGGAACCCCTTTACCGTCTTGAAAATCCTGAGGCGAATGCGCCAAGTGCCATCGGTAATACTCAATCCCCGACTCGGCAATCTGAAACGCCTGCTCCGAATTGGAACTCTGTGTTGAAGTGACGATATTGTAATTCGCGAGACTGACTAGGACGCTGATAAAAACAACGGCGAGCGCGCTCAGGACTAAGGTTTGGATTAAAATTTGTCCGCGCTGATTCCTCATAAATTATCTTTTAAATTACGGATTGTCACCTGACTCGACGCGGTAATCGGACCGGGCGCCCGATTCGGGTCTTGATCGACGGTCAAAGCCACGGTCACAAACCGAACTTTCAAAATATCAACTGGTTGCGTCAAAGGCGAAGTCGTACCGGCATAGGTACCGTCATAATATGAAAAAATTGGAGTCGAAGTCGAAACGAGATCCGAAAGCATCAGCATTAAAGTTTCCGGCGCCGTTGTCGTGCCATAGGTCAACGGATTTCCGGTGGGCTTCACGACACTCTTCATGAAATTCTTACCGTTTAAAAAGTACTGAACTCGTTCAATCGAAGCGTCCTGGTCGATATTGGAATAAAAGGCTAATGAGTTAGCTTCGACTTTTTCCAAAGGATAGCCGCCGGTACCCGATTGGGACGCGGTTCTTAATTCCGCGACGACACTCCGCAAGACCGCCTGGCTATCCCTCTGAATCGACAATGATTGTTGTAAAAAATCATTCAGGGAAAACAAATCACGCTGGAAAGCGCCAATCACGACCGCCATAATCACGATAATGCCCGAAACGATCAACACCTCGACTAAGGTAAATCCTTGAGACTTTTTAAACATTCTATTCTTAAGTATAGCCATTCAAGATAAATTAAGGAACTAGAGGCACGACCACCTCCTGCCACGAAACATCAGTCGTTAAGGGCGCGCTGTAAGCTTGATAACCATTTAAGGAAACAGCAAGGGTATAGAGGTCGTTCGGCAAAGCGTTAAAAAAAACCTGGCCGGGCGAAACGCACGCCGAAGCAAAAGTCAAAGCCACGTCCGAAAGCCGCGGCGTGAAGGTCGTACTTGCCGTTCCAAAATAGGCTCGATAACGAAAATAGCGATCGCCATTATGCGTGGCATTCACGTTGCCATTCACGATCGTATAATAGGTAGCAGTGCTCCCATCCGGGCCCAAAAATTGCCAGCTCGAAGGACTGGAAGTGGTCGCGGTCGCTAATTGAAACTTCAGACTGTTGCTTCCGGCATCCGGCGGCTGACTGCCCGGATTCCACGTCAGATTATAAAAGTTACTGGCCGAACCGGTATCAAAAATTGACGAAGTAAGAAAACCGGAACTCGCGTAGAGCGGCGGCGCGACTTGCTTCAGCTTGACCTCGCCCGCGGGATTAGCCGCGTCGATATTACCATCATCGTCGGCGTATCGGATGGCATCGGTAAAAAGCGTCTGCCCCGATCCGCCCGACCAATCGGTTTGGCTTAAAAATCCCCGTCCGGTAATTAACGTAGTGGAATATCCGGTTCGGCTCAAGGTAACCGAGGCGCCCGACAAAGGCAGACCACTCGCTCCATCTTTCACGGTTACCAGTACTCCATTAGAAACTTTCGTCCGCATTACCATTTTGAAATTAATATTCGCGCCGGGATTCACGACTAAAGGCAATAAAGGAATCGTGCCGGCAATATCGTAACCGGCATTAGTAAAAACTAAGCTATAATTATCCCACTCCAGATTAGAAATAACTTTTGTGCCTGAGGTATCCGTCATATAGCTCTGATTGAACTTCGGAATATCCGGAGTCGTTCCAATCAATTTGGAACTAGTCAGTGAAAAATTGACGTTGGGAACCGAGGTACAGGTATCGGTGACGCTCTCGGCGTTAAGCTGGCTCGCGTTATCAATCGCGAACGCAAGCTGAGTCACTTGTTGAAGCGCGATCGTCGCGTCCGGTTTTACCGGGTTAGGATTGACGCTGCTCGTCGCGTAACTTTGATCGGTCGAGTAACCGCTTTTCGTCACGACTATATGGTATGACTGGGTGGCCGGCGGGACATCGACTAATTTCAGAAAGCCGGTTGTGTCCGTGACGTCCGTAATGTTAATCGCCGGATTCAATCGAGTATTCGTGACATTCACTGATACCCCGATAACCGGCTGACCGTTCGCGTTAATCACCTGCACAAAAAGCGCCCCATTCGAACTCGAAGTTTCGAGATTTTTCGGCGCGATCCGGCCAGTGAAATCAAACGTCGAAGGCACGGGGCAGGCCGCGCAAGAGACTGACAGATTTACTAATTTATAGTCGGCCGGCGCCAAATCATTCGGCGTGCCGCCCAATGTCCCGTCAAAAGGATCGTCAATGTTGCGGATAATTCGGGTAATCGTAAAAGTCATATTGTCCCAGACTACCTGCGACGAAGACGCGACGAGTCCCGAGGGTATGCCATCTACTAATCCCACCTTATCGTATGAGAGATTTCTGATCAGTTCTAAATCCTGATTGGCAACCGTCGTCGCGGCCACCCTAACCCGAACGGCGGAATAAAGATTCACGACGACGATCATGGCCCGATAGACACTGACCGCCATAATGGTAAAAATCGCGATGGTGATCAAAGTTTCAATAAGCGTGAAACCACGCTGGCCTGATTTCATACTCATTATTTTTCGGCAATGCCGAAATTCGCCGTGACCGACTTGTTACTGCTCATTGTCAACGCGCAAACCGAATTCGTGCCGGAGCAATCGCCGGACCAGCTAAGAAACACTGAATGGGAATCGGTGGGTGTCGCGGTTAAGGTCACGACTGTTCCCACGGTGTAACCGCAGACGTTTCCTTGGCAGGTGGGAAGTGGATTTTTATTAATCGTCCCTGTCCCGGCGCCGGCAGTCGCGGTCGTCAAGGTATATATTTGATTATTACCGGTCAGGTTAAACGCGGCCGTGACCGACTGCGCCTGACTCATCGTTACCTGGCACGTTAGATTAATACCAGCACACGCCCCTGACCAGCCGCTGAAGACCGACGCGGAACCCGGTTCGTTGTCCGCAGTCGCGGTCAAAGTCACGATTGTGTTTAAGGCGTATTGACCACTGCAAGTCACGCCGCAGTCAATTCCCGCCGGACTACTCGTAACCGAACCAACGCCCGTACCGTTCTTTATCACGGTTAAAGAGAGAAGATTACTGTCAAAGTTCGCGAGAACGTACTTATCAACATCAAGTAATAACGTGCAGGTTGATTTCGAACCGCTGCAATCCCCGGACCAGCCGCTGAAGGTCGAATGATTGTCGGCGGCGGCCGTCAAAGTCACGGAGGTATTTTTAACATACGTTGCCAAGCAGGTCAGACCGCAATCAATACCGGACGGAACACTCGTGACCGTTCCCTCGCCATTGCTTTTTTTCGAAATATTCAAATTGAACTGAACCGGCGGAGGAGGAGGCGGAGTTGGAACGCCGGGCGTCAATAAAATTTCTAATTTATCCCACGACTGGGTCGGCGTGAAAGTGCCGTTATAGGTTTGGTAGCTATCCAGGCTCACGGTCACGTTATAGACGATATTCAGCTGCAAGTTTTGAAATAAAGCCTGTCCGGGCGCGACGCAATCGGAAGCAAAAGTCACGGCCACGTCAGCCAAATCCGGAGAGTAAAGCGTGTTGGCCGTGGCAAAGAATGCCTTATAACGGAAATAACGATTGCCGTTATGAACGCTATTCACGCTGACATTTTGAGGCGTGTAGTAAGAATTGGCCGTCCCGTCCGGACCCAAGAAATTCCAACTCGCGGGGTTCGGATTTGGAGTATTCGTCGCCGCGAACTGAAACTTTAAACTATCGACGCCGGTTTGGACCGGCTGGCTTTGCGGCTGGGCACTGATCGTGTAAAAATTACTGGCCGATCCGGCATCGAAGGTAGAAGAGATGAAACTGCCGGACGGAACATAATTGGGCGGCGCGGTCTGTTTCAATTTCACCTCGCCGCTTAAAGTCTGCGCGTCAATATTCCCGTCATCGCTCCAGTATTTCGTGGCGTCAATTAACGTATCCTGTCCGCCGCCACCCGACCAATCGGTCTGACTCAAAAAACCTCGGCCAGTCGTCTTCTGAATATAATAGAAAGCGTTGTCGGTCAAGGTCACGAGCGCTCCGGATAAGGGAAGCGCGGTGCCGGCGTCCTTCACCGCCACCAAGAGCGAATTCGCCGCCTTCGGCTGCATTACCAATTTCAAACTTTGGACTGAATTAGGAGCGACGACCAAAGGCAAGGTCGGAATCACGCCGCCGATATCATAATTGGCATTGGAAAAAGTAATCGGATAGTTATCCCATTCCAGATTCGAAACCGTCAAGAGTCCCCCGCCGTCCGTCGTGTAACTGTGGGTAAATTTAGGAAGATCCGGACCCGTGCCGATCAACTTCGTGCTGGTTAACGTGAAATTAATATTCGGTACCGAACCGCAGACCGTATTCACGCTCGCCACGTTCACCGTGCTCACCTGGTCAATCACGAAACTCGCCTGCGTGATTTGTCCCAGAGCCACAGTCGCGTCCGGCTTCACCGGGTTAGGATTAGAAACGCCGGTCGTATAGGTGCCGTCAGTCGAATAGCCGGCTTTTGTAACCGTAATATGGTACGACTGAACCGACGGCGGAACGTCCAGAACTTTTAAATAACCGGTATTGTCCGTCGTGTCGTTGATATTAATTGCCGGATTCACGCTGTTATTCACGATCGAGACCGAAGCTCCGGAGATCGCCTGGCCATTGGCGTTAATCGCCTGGATGAAAAGCGCGCCGTTCGAGCTCGAGCCCTCAAGTCCCTTGGGCGAAACCCGGTCGGTAAAAACAAAAGCGCTTGGGGCGTTCAAACAACTGATACAGGTCACCGTGATTTCGACGAGCTTGTAGTCGGCCGGACTCGAATCGTTCGGCACACCCCCAAACGTACCGTCGAAGGGATCATCGATGTTCTGGATCGAAAACCCGACATTAAAATTCATACCGTCCCGCGTGACCTGGGACGATGGAGCAATGACGCCCGCGGGCAACCCGCCGACCAAGCCCACCTTGCTGTAGGGCAGATTCCGGATAATTTCCAGCTGTTCATTGGCGATTAAGGACGCGTCAAACTTGACCCGGGCGGTCGCGAAAATCCTCAAAACCACGCTGTAGGCCTGGTAGACGCTGGTCGCGATTATGAAAAAAACCGCGAGGCCGACTAATGTTTCAACCAGGCTGACACCACGGATTCCAAAAACTCGATAACGCGGCTTCATTTATGAAATGTGCACAAACCTGTTTTTTAAAATGATTTCGTGAGTTGGTAAATTGGAGTGATGAACGATAAGGCGATAAACCCGACGATACCGCCCATAAAAAGCAAAAGCACTGGCTCCAAGATACTCGACAAGTTCCGGACAAAATCATCAACCTCGCCTTCGTAGTACTCCGCGAGATAAAAAAGATTGTCGGTTAAGTTACCGGTATTCTCACCCACGGAAATCATACTCGAAACGGTCGTCGGGAATTTCTTTTCGTGGAGCGCCAAATATTTTGAAAAAAACTCTCCGCGCTGAACGTACTCGCCCGCCTTTTTTAACTCGTTACGATAAACGGCATTAGACAAAGTATCGGCGGTAATACTCAAGGCTTCCACGATCTTAATACCGCTCCGCAAAAGCAAACCGAGGGTTCGGGTCAAATTCGTCATATTGTAACTCACGACCGTCCCGCCCAAAATCGGGATATAAAACATTGATTGATGGACGTAATACTGAAACGATTTAAACCGCAGCGAAAAACGGAACGCGACAATAAAAAGAATCGCGCCGATCAAAGCCAAAATGCCGTAATGAGTGATAAAATCGGAAAACTTGATGAGAAGTCTAGTCGTGAGCGGCAACTCGACTTTTGACCCTTGGAAAATCGGCAGAATCTTCGGGAAGACGAAAAGAATCATCGAGGCGGCGATGCCGATGGTCGCGATTAAGATAATAATTGGATAAATCAAGGCGCCGCGGACTTTTTTTCGGAGCTCATGCTTTTTCTTCAACTCTTCGCCCAGATAAATCAAGTTTTCCGGCAAGGTGCCGCTTGCCTCGGCCACTTTCACGATATTAATAAACAGATCGCCGAAGACGTTTCGGAATTTCAACAAACCGACCGAGAGGAAAATCCCGTTTTCCGCGTCTTTAATCAAACTATCCAGAATGCTTTTGAGCGATTTACTTTTGACCTGTTTCTTAATGAAGGCCAGACTGTTCACTAAAGAGACGCCGGACTTTAAGGACAAGGCCAAACTTTTGGTAAAAAGAATTCTTTGCTGAAGCGGCACTCGGATAAAAGGATTATTCATGGAAGACGCGTAATACTTCTTCGACGGTTGTTTTGCCCTCCAAAGCTTTTTGGAGACCGTCCTCAAGCATGGTCGTCATGCCGTTCTTAATCGCCGTCCGCCGGATGTCATCGGCGTTCACGCGTTTCATAATCAACTCGCGGATTTCTTCATTCACTTCCAAGACCTCGTGAATACCGATCCGCCCGCGGAAGCCGCTCCCGTCGCACTTCTTGCATCCCAAGCCGATATAAAAATTAGTCTTGCCCTGCAAAATATCTTTAGAGGTCACGCCCTCAAGCGCGTCGATTTCGGCTTTGGTCAGCGTCCGCTCAACCTTGCAGTCTTCGCAAATCGTCCGCACGAGCCGCTGGCCAATCGCGATATTCACGGTCGAGGCGATCAAAAACGGCTCAACGCCCATATCGAGCAACCGAGGCAAAGTCGTCGAGGCGTCGTTCGTGTGCAGAGTCGAGAGCACCATGTGGCCGGTCATCGCGGCGTTCACGGCAATACCCGCGGTTTCGTTGTCGCGGATTTCGCCGACCATAATAATATTCGGGTCCTGCCGCAAAATGAACCGTAAGCCTTGCGCAAAGGTTAAGCCGGTGCGCGCGTTCACCTGAATTTGGTCAATGCCGTTCATCGAGTACTCAACCGGATCTTCAATCGTAATAATCGAAACTTCTTTCGTGTTCAGTTTTCGGAGCAAAGCGTAAAGGGTCGTGGTTTTTCCCGAACCGGTCGGGCCGGTCGCGAGCACCAAGCCGTAGGGCTTCTTGATCGCCCGATTGATTTTGTCGAGATCGCCGGCGGCAAAACCCAGTTTCTCGAGCGTCAAGACTTCGCTCGTCTCGGCTAAAAGCCGCATCACGCAATTTTCTCCGTAATAGGTCGGGGCGATCGAAACCCGAATATCAATACTCGCGACCTGGTCGGCGTGCTTTAAGGTCACCTTAAACCGTCCGTCCTGCGCCGCCTGGTGTTCGTCAGTGCGCATACCAGACAAGACTTTAATACGGGTAATGATTTCCGATTGCAATTCTTTGGGAAAAAGGTAATTGTCGTGAAGCACGCCGTCAATTCGGAAACGCACCCGCAAATCTTTCTCCGACGGATCGATGTGGACGTCGGACGCGCGAAGCTCGTAGGCGTTTTCCATCAAGTTATCAACCAGCCGGATCACCGAAATCTGGCCGGGCGAGAGCGTCAGCTCTTTTTTCAGGCTTTCGCCGACTCCTATCTCATGTTCAAGTTGTTCCGGATCTTCTGGCATAGGTAACAAGAAAAAAACCCACTGCTTGAGCTTCTTTCCTCTTCTCATTATAATACAAATGCTTTAGGCAAGCCAGAAACAGGGCTATACTCTTTGCAATCTTCTAATAAGTACTTCATCGCTTAGTGGTAGGAATAGTGCTATAATGAAAAGATGCCCGCAAGAATTGGTAGTATCCCTTGGAATAAGGGTAAAACAAAGTCAGAACTAAAAGGTTTAGCAAAAATCGCGGAGGCACGAAAGAAAACAAATAACTTTCTGGTTTGGCAGAAAGCCCACCCAGTTAAATACGCGCCACTAAAAAAATCTGAAGATCTTGCGGAGTTTTACGGCACAATGCTAGGCGATGGCTGCATAGAAAAGTTCCCTAGAACCGAAAAACTTTCAATCGCCCTTAATTCAAAAGAAACTGAACACATCCCCTACATAGTAAATCTCACCGAGAAGCTTTTTAAAAAGAAACCATTTATTCGCAGAATTAAGAACGTAAATTGTGTATACGTCGGAATCTACCAGAATAATATTAGTAAACGACTTGACTTTCCTTGGGGCGAGAAACAAAAACACCAACTAATAATTCCCCCTTGGATTAAAAATAACAGACGATACTTGATCCCCTGCTTAAAAGGGTTATTTGAAACTGATGGGGATTGGGTTATTGATAAAAAATACGGAACGAACGTAATAAAATTTACTAATGTTATCGATAGCCTCTTAGATGATATCTATAAATCTCTTATCAATCTTGGATTTTACGCACATAGAGGCAAAAAACGCGTAACGATTAGCAAAACCAAAGAAGTTGAAAAGTTTGTAAATTTGATTAAATTCAGGCAATATTAGAGCATAAATTGCCGGGTGGTGTAATGGTAGCACGCGACGCTCTGAACGTCGAAATCGGGGTTCGATCCCCTGCCCGGCAGCCACCTCGTGATAGGTCCTCGCGCTCGAGACGCGTCCGAATCCCTAAATAACTTAATTTTTTAGAATACGACATTACTCAAGCAAAACGCGGTCGAGCAACAAGGTAAAATATAATAAATTCTTTTCCAGTAGAGAAGATGAGCGGGTTCCTAAAAGATAAAAAAGATTGAGACTAACAATTATTACTTGAGTCGTGCCTTTCTTGATGCTAGTATACTAAGGAAATGAAAAGGTTCTTTACCGTTGGAGTGCTTGCTATTCTCGCTCTCTTTGGAGGAATGGCGGTAAGATACTTTACCGCAGCCGTTCCGCATATAACTCAAGAGAAAAGCCAAGTCAGTGAAGAGTCGCTCGATAGTATACTCGCTAAAGCCGAAAAGATCGAAAATCTACAGTTTGAGATGGATAGTATCGTTAGCGTCGAAATCGCCACTTCAAGTATCAATTTCGCTACCACTACCAAGGTCAGCGAAAAAATTTGGAAAAAGCAGTCTTACGGAAGATTAGACGCTTTTGACGGACAAGGGAAAATCTTTCAACGTTTCATTACGCGTCCTGACGGCATTTTTTCCTATGATCCGCTTGAAGATAAATATTATCAGCGAACCAAACAAGAAATCATTTCTCAGTTTCCGGAACAGGCATCGGGTATACCTCCGAGTGATCTTTTAAAAAATCCAACTTTGAAAAAAATCGGGGTCGAAACAATTGATGGGAAACTCGCGACCGTTATTTCGTATACCGACACAATTACTGGTTTCCCGATTGCCACGAAACAATGGATTTGGAATGAAAAGGGAATTATTCTCAAGGGCGAAGCAACGTGGCAAGTTTTAATAACAAAAACTTTTACTCATTATACGGTGAAAAATATTGATTTTTCTAATGTTCCGGACAACACCTTCGATATTCCCAAAGATAAAATTGTAGTGGTTAATCCGCCAGCTTCAGCCGAGCCTCCGTCCGGACTCCGACCAATTTCTTTGTCTTTGTCGGACATTCGTAATATTTTAGGGAAAGCTTCGCAGGCGGGGCCCGTACAGTATGATAGCGTTGGTTCGGTCTCCGTTCCTAGTTTTGGAAAAAAGGGCGCGCAGGATACGCTCTATGCTCGAGTCTGGCAAAATGATTCTAATATGAGGATTGAGGTAAAAATCGGAAAGCTTGCAACTACAACGACCATCACACGTCTTGACGCCTCATATAGCTATGATCCCCAAGGAACTTTATCAGACCGGTCTAAAAAATATTCGAAGCTACCATCGAAGAATTTTTTCACAATTCAGTTTGTTGAAAAATCATTGGAAGAACTCGGTGGTAAAATCAAGGCAAATTCAACCTTAAAAGGATTAGGAGAGACAACGGTTGGAGGAAAAGAGACAGTCGTCGTTGAGTATACCGAAGACATAGAGGGCGGATCGGTTATAAATAGGTTGTGGCTATGGGAAGAAAAAGGCTTGCCATTAAAAGAAGATATTATCATTAAGAGCCAGCTTTATAATACTTTTGTGAGTGTCGAAAACCGAAACTTTATTTTTGGACCAATTTCTGACGTACAGTTTGGAGTTAGTAATTAATGCGATAAATTGATCGTAAGCATAGTGATTTTTTGGATGTGTGTTTGCGAAACCCGTGTCACTTTTGTCACTTTTTTTAAAAACAAAGGGTGCTCGAGACGCGTCCTTGCGATACTATAAAACTAGTTAAAATCGCCTTACTGGGCTTGAACCACTGGGGTTCTAACTCGAGGAGGCCAGCCACCTCGTGCGTCGCTCGAGACGCGTCAAACAATATTACTAAAATAAAAAATGAATATCTTATATATTCTTATAAACGAAGCAATGCCAGGTTATGTAAAGATTGGCAAAACATCTACAAGCTTAGAGCAAAGAATTAGAGAATTAAGCACATCAACGAGTGTCCCGCTTCCTTTTACTTGTTTTTATGCATGTACAGTAAAAGATTCTTTATTTGTTGAACATCAACTACATGATGCTTTTGATGATAATCGGATAAATCCAAGGAGAGAATTTTTTCAAATAGCCCCAGAAAGAGTTGTGGCGGCTTTAAAATTAGCTGAAATAGAAAATGTAACCCCCAAAAGGGAATTTATAGATGATAAGGAAGATCAAGAGGCACTCCATCAGGCTCGAGCAAGAAGATCAGTTTTTAAATTTAGTATGGTAGATATCCCAATCGGCGCAGAGTTGATTTTTAGCCGTGATGAAAATAAAAAAGCAAAAGTTATTGACGACCGCTCTATCGAATTCGATGGTGAGATAACTAGCCTTTCTACATCGGCACAAAAAATTCTTGGTTACGATTATGGGGTTGCTGGCACAGATTATTGGATGTATGAAGGCGAAGCATTGGATGCACGCAGAAGACGATTTGAAGAAAAAGAAATGCAAGATATTGAAGCTGCTAGTGATGAATACTTACAACGAGAATCAGATATTAACAGAGATAAATAAAAATGTTCGAAGAACTCGTAAATACATGCCAAAAACAATCTTCAAAAACGACAAATACAAACGAGCACGAGGTGGCTACTCCCGACTTTTACAAATCTCTTGCCAGAAATGCGCCTCTTTAATTTGTCTTTACCAAAAAGACGGTTCAGGAAATTTACGGAGAATGTATATTGATAGAATAGACGAACCAAAGGTTTCGCTTTCGAGAAAAGATTTAACTTGCCCGAAAGGTCACCTACTTGGAGTAAAAATTATTTATAAAAAGGAAAAACGCCCAGCTTTTAGATTATTTGTTGATTCGGTAAAGAAAAAGATCCTTAAAAACAGCTAGATATAAGCTTTATATGACTTATCAATGCCCCCTACTTCCCCCGGCTCTTCAGTAAAAGCAATACGAAAATCGCGAGCATAATCAGGACGATTGTTCCGCCAGTTGAGAGATCAAAATAAAACGAAACGACGATGCCGGAGATGACCGAAAAAAGAGAAATAATCTCGGCGTAGAGAATCGTGGCCGAAAAACTTTTTTTGAGCTGAAGCGCGGCCACAACCGGAATAACGATCAAGGCGGCGATGAGCAAAATGCCGACGACCGGAATCGAGAGCGACACGGTGATGGCCGCGAGGATTATCAAAATTGTATTGATCCACTTCGTGGGTATCCCGCTCACCTTAGCCGCGTCTTCGTCAAAAGTAATATACACAAGCTCTTTGTAAAAGGCCGAGAGCACGGCCACGGTAATCACGGCCAAAATCGCGATCGTATACACATCGCTTCCCGTAACCGTCACGATACTTCCAAAAAGATAATTAAAAAGATTGGTGTTGAAACCCTTCGCGATACTCAAAAGCACGGTCGCGAGCGCAAGACTGCCGGACAAAAACAAGGCCAAGGCCGATTCTCCGTAAACCCGCTTGGTCGTGCGGAGCCGCTCGATGCCGAGCGAAGAGACGATCGTAATCCCGAGCGCCGTAAAAATCGGATTAATGCCGAGCAGTAATCCCAAGGCGATGCCCGCCAAGGACACGTGCGAGAGCGTATCGGCGATTAAGGAATACCGCCGCAAAACCAGAAAGATGCCGATCAAGGGCGCGATAAAAGCGACGATAATCCCCGCTTCCAATCCCCGCAACACGAATCCGTACTGAAATAAATTAAACATTAATGATAGTGAGTGATGACCCGCGGATCGCCCGTCTCGGGTTTTGGCTTGGTGGTTTTTAAATACTCCTCGAGCGAATCGTGGAAGAAAAGCGTGTGGTCAATGCAGGCAATGTGCATCGCGCCGGAGGCCAGACCCTCAACATCGTGGGTAATCAGGACGACCGTCAGGTGCAGTTCTTGATTCAGCTTATTCAGTAACGCGTAAAACTCGTCTTTCACTATCTGATCAACGCCGGTTGTCGGTTCGTCCAAAAACACAATCTCTGGATCAGTCGCGAGCGCCCGGGCGATAAAAACTCTCTGCTGTTGCCCGCCGGACAGCTCGCCGATTAACCGGTCTTTATAGCTGGACATCTCGACTTGCTCCAAAGCCGAGATCGCCTTGTCGCGATCCGCGTCGGTTATCCGGTGAAAGAGCCCCCGGCGCGCGTACCGTCCCATTAAAACCACCTCCCCGACCGTCGCCGGAAAACTCGCGTCAAAATTAGTCGCCTTTTGGGGCACGTAGCCGATTTTTTGCCGCTCCCTGAAACTCCCCGCGTCCTCTCCAAATAATTTCACGGATCCAGAAGTCGGCGAGAGAAGACCAAGAATGATTTTCAGCAACGTCGTTTTTCCGGAACCGTTCGCGCCAACCACGCCCAGATAATCGCCGCGATGGATATTAAGATTGATATTCTTCAAAACCTCGGTGTGATCGTACGCGAAAGACACGTGCTTCACCTCAACGACATTTTCACTGTGATTTATTGAGCGCATTGTAGGGCGATTTTTAAATTACCGAGATTCTGGCGCATCTCAGTCAGATAAGTTTTTCCGGCCGCGAGTTCTTCTTTGCTCAAACCCTCGATCGGATTTAGAACCAAGGTCTCCGCGCCGACTTCGTTCGCGATCGTTTCTGAAAGTTTCGGGCTGACTAAGCTTTCAAAAAATATATATTTGACGTTGTGGTCTTCCGCGAACCGCGCAATGTCCGTGAGTTGCTTGGGCGACGGCTCCGAATCAGGCGAGATGCCGGTAATCGGCACTTGAATCAGGTGATAAGTCGAAACAAGATAGCCGAACGCGGCGTGAGAGGTAATAATATTTTTCTCGGCGCAACTCGCGAGCCCCGCCTTGTACTCAGTATCAAGCATACCAAGCTCTGCTTTCAACGCCGTGGCATTCGCGATGTAATAGTCGGTGCGAACCTGGTCGGCCTGGATGAAACCCTGGGTAATTTTATCAACCATCTGCCCGGCCAAAGGCGGAGAAAGCCAGACGTGTGGGTCAACGATCATCCGGCCATCTTCAACGACTTCCTGAGTGGCCAGCCCCTCGCCGGCCGTCACGACCAAAGTACGTTTCGAATCAATATTAGTCTGGATCTTATCGCCCCAGGATTCCAGTTTTCCGCCGTTCAAAATCAATAAATTACTGTTTTCAATTCGGGCGATGTCCTGAGCCGTCGGCTCGTAATCGTGCGGCTCCGCTCCGGCGGGAGTAATGTTCATAACCTCAGCCATCTCGCCGCCGATCTGCGAGGCAAAAAAGTATAGAGGATAAAAACTGGTCACTACCTGAAGCTTATTCGTGTCCGGCGGCGTTTGTTTCGGCATTACGATAAAAAAAATAAGGCCAATCACGAAAACGGCAATCACGAAACCGACGATGTAGTTCGTATTCACACCAAAATCCTAGCAAAAACGGGGGTTACATGCAATTATTTAGCTAAAAAGTTTATACTTATACTATCTGAACGAAATCGTATACTATGACCTTTTTCATCACTCGCGCGCGGGCGTGGTACAACCGCTTTGAACGGCCAATATCTTCGGCGTCATTGATCGGCGGCTTTATCTTCGACGCCTTCGCCCTGAAACGCGTGGATCTTTTTTGGGAAAACTTTTGGGTTGTCGTGCATCTTGTAGTTGTCGCGCTCTGCATCATTCTCATCAACCTAAAAAAACCGCAGGCGGGAGAGGAAAAAAATCTTTCGAGAACTCATTTTTGGCTCATCAACATCTTGCAATTTTCGTTCGGAGGCCTCTTGAGCACCTTCCTCGTTTTTTATTTCAGGAGCGCGACCCTCGCCGTCACCTGGCCGTTCCTGCTCTTCTTGGCACTCGCCTTCATTGCCAACGATCGACTGAAAAAGCACTACGCCCGGCTAACTTTTCAAATCAGCTTTTTCTTTCTATCACTTCTTTCCTTCACCATTTTCATCGTGCCGGTCTTGTTCCACCGAATCGGAACGGACGTGTTTTTAGTGAGCGGCCTTACGAGCCTCGCCGCTCTCTGGCTCTTTCTCGTTTGCCTCGGATTTTTCGCGAGAGAAAAATTCAGACAGAGCCGAAAACTGCTTTTCGTTTCGGTCTCGGGCATTTTTCTCGCGGTCAACGTCTTATACTTTTTGAACCTGATTCCGCCAATACCGTTGTCCTTGAAAGACGGCGGCGTCTATCATTCCATTTCCCGGGACGGATCGGGAAATTATGTCGTGCAGTCCGAGGACACCGGCTGGCTCGGCTTTCTTACCCTGCATCAAACATTCCACGCCACCCAAAACGACTCGGCCTACGCCTACAGCGCTATCTTCTCCCCGACTTCGTTCGCGACCGACATCGTCCACGAATGGCAGAAATACGACGAGGTCGCCGGAGCCTGGGTTACCTCGAGCCGGGTCGATTTTCCCGTGACCGGCGGCCGCGAACAAGGCTACCGGGCCTATTCGATAAAAAACAATCTTACGCCGGGTAAGTGGCGCGTGAACGTCGAAACCTCGAAGGGACAGATTATCGGCCGACTGCGCTTCAACGTCGTCGCGACAAACGAGGAACCCGCTTTAAAAACCGAGGTTAAAAATTAATCGAGCGTGGCCTACTTCGTATACATACTGGAATGCGCCGACAAATCTCTCTACGTCGGCTCGACAAACAATATCGAAAAACGCTTGAAGCAACACAATGAATCAAAATCCGGCGCGCACTACACAAAAATCCGCCGCCCGGTAGTCCTTAAATATTCAGAAACATTTCGGACGCTCCGCAAAGCCCGGCAACGGGAATCGGAAATCAAAAACTGGAAACGGGAGAAAAAATTGGATTTGATTAAATCTAAAAGGTAATCTACTATACAGTCGCTCTTCGACATAGTAGTTTTCGTCTAACACTAAGGCGGTGAGAAGGAGAATATCGCTTGAAAACTATCACTATTGCCGTGATTGGCTGTCATTTTGCTGGAGAAAACGAACTCTGCCGAACGACAATGGCCCGTCTGAACGCCGCCCATTCCAAGTTCGACTGGCGTAACGGCGATATACGATTTATCGTGACGGGAAACGTGCCTTACAGGCCAGGCGGGAAAACCCTGAGCGAGCTTTCACAAGAACACCTTGCGAGACACGGAGTACCTCCGGAAAAAATTGAGGCAAGCGAAGGAACTGGCATCTACTCCCAAGCCCGGATACTGACGGATCGCATTCGGTCACTTCCCGATTCTCCAACCCTGTACATAGTAACTTCTCGTTGGTGTCTCTGGACGGTAAAGCCGATCTGGAAGAAGTACGGGAAAGGCCTGAGAGTGCTTTTCTACCCGATCCCGGGACGCGCAGGAACAAAACAAATCCTGATCTACTTCTGTTATGGAGTCGTCATCCGGATCGCCCGCGTTCTAGGCCTTGAAAATCGCCTAGCGGGATTTCTCACGGCACAGCAAGAGAAAAGGAAAACCAGAGGATTCACCTGGAACGGATGCGGCTGGCGAAACAAATGAATTAACCCTTGGCAAAAAAGCCAGGGGATTTTTATTACAAGAATAATATTCGCAAAAAAAAGCCGCGAATTCACGCGTCGTGAATCACGGCCAGAAAAGTACTCGGGTTAATAATATTTCAAATCCATTGCTCACCTCTCTCAAAAGGCAACGGGAGACTGTTGAAATAGGCACGAAGAGCTTTCCGCCCCGAAGGAGTTAGCTTGTAGTAGATACGAGGACGATTCCCTCTTTCGGCGCGAATCTTCCCTTCCTGCCTCGTAACAAACCCCTCTCGTTCGAAACGGTGTAACGTGGGGTAAACCCACTGGCCAATACGAATACTTCTCGTATCTCTCCTCAGTCGTTCCATGACTTCTAATCCATACGACTCGCCCGCGAGCAAAGCCCGAAGCAACATCGCCTCTCGCTTTTTCAACGTACGCATTCGAAACCTCCATTTTTCCAAGCTACTTTCGTAACGTAATACAAAGGCACGATAATAGAAAAAATAAGATTGCGCAAGTATCTACCCCTTCAGCTTCAAACTGGTTTTTCAAAGAAAAATGTAGTAGTTTCAAAGAGAACTACTTACATGCAACAAAAACTTTTCATCAAAAACCGTAAAGAGCAGAAAATTGCGTTTCTAGTAGAAAAACCCAAATCACCAAAAGGCTTGGCGTTTATTATGCACGGCTTAGGCGGTTTTAAAGAACAACCTCAAATCGAAACTTTTACCCGAGCTTTTTTTGACAACGGTTACACCACTGTTCGTTTTGATACCACGAATACCTTGGGCGAGAGTGATGGAAACTACGAAGATGCGACGCTAACTAATTACTACGAAGATTTAGAAGACGTAATAAAGTGGTCAAAATCCCAAGAGTGGTATCAAGAACCGTTTTGTCTGGTCGGGCATAGCCTGGGAGGAATTTGCACGGCGCTTTATGCGGAAAAACATCCCGAAAAAGTAAAAGCGGTCGCGCCCACTTCAATAGTCGTTTCAGGAAAATTAAGTTTTGAAGCGGCTGGTGCTAAAAAGGATATGAGTGAGTGGCAAAAAACTGGCTGGCTCGTAAAGCCAAGCGACTCTAAGCCCGGAGTTATAAAACGGCTTAAGTGGTCGCACGTCGCGGATCGTTTGAAATATGATCTCCTACCCGAGGCTAAAAAACTCACAATGCCTATTTTACTTATTGTTGGTGATAATGATGACGTTACCCCACTCGCCCACCAACAACTACTTTATGAAAAATTGCCCGGGAAAAAAGAACTTCACATTATTAAAGGCGCGCCTCATTCTTTTCTAATCAAGGAACATCTCGAAGAGATTTATCAGATATTCGATCACTGGATAAAAAGTTTATGATCAAAGCCGTGATTTTTGACATGGACGGGACGATGGTGGATACCGAAAAAATGTGGGGTGAAGTCGATCACAGCCTTGCCGCTCGGTACGGTATTACGTTTGACGAAAAAGTCATGATCCAGATGATGGGTAAAAAAGATTATGATAGCCTCTCCGTTTTCAAAGAGTACTTTCACTTAAACACGAGCGTTGACGAGTTGATCCAGGGACAACGGAAAATGGTTATGGAAGATCTCCAATTAATCAATGTCAATAAAGGCCTTTATGAATTACTTGATTTACTTGACCGTCTAGTAATTAGAAAGGCAGTGGCAACGTCATCCTTCAAAGAATTCACGTTGAAAACTTTGTCCTTTTTTAATTTAGAAAAAAGATTCGACATAATCCTTACCGGTGATGACGTAAAACTAAGCAAACCCGATCCGGCGATTTTTCTGGAAACCGCAAAGCTTTTACACACAGTTCCAAAAGAATGCTTGGTCTTGGAAGACGCTCAAAACGGAGTGGAAGCGACGTCTCGGGCAGGGATGCCCGTCTTCGCCATCCCGCACGAAAGTTCTCAAAGCCACGATTTTTCTAAAGCTACGAAAATCTTGTCTTCAATGCTTGAAATAGACGAAAATATTTTAGGTTCGCTTTAGTCAATGAAATTTATCGTTCTCTTTTTACTCGTATATATAGCCATTGCCGTCATATTATATTCGCGGAAAATGGCTAGATGTAAACAGTTAGTCCGGAAGGCAATCCCCTTTTCGTACAAATTAGATAATCCAAAGAAAAGAATTTTAATCGCGGGCGATAGCCTCGCCGCCGGTGTCGGGGCAGAAAACATAAACGAAACAATTGCCGGAAGGTTTCACCAAGATTTTCCGGAGGCGGAAATTGTGAACGTCTCAAAAAGCGGAGCAAAATTAGCTAATATCGTAAACCAAATTGATCAGGTGAATGGAAAGTTTGATCTGCTTTTCATGACCGGCGGAGCAAACGACATTATCCATCTTAGTTCGTTCGACACAATACAATCGACCTCCGCACTGCTTCTCAAAAAAGCGAAAGAGAGGTCGGACAAGATTATCTGGCTCGTTTCCAGCGATATCGGACTCGCCCCGCTCTGGCCATGGCCCGTGGGATTATTTTTTAGTTACCGAAGCCGCAGATACCACGCTCTATTTCGGTCTCTGGCCAAAGAACAAGGCGTCATCTTCGTGAACGTATTTAAGGAACGACGGGACGACCTTTTCATAAAAAATCCCAAGAAATATTACTCCCCGGACGGCCTCCATCTTTCCAGTGATGGCTATGAGGTCTGGTATGAAAGTATTAAGAAAGTGATGGTTAGTTAAAATATTAGGTAAAAAATAGGCTCCACGAAACGGGATTCGTGGAGCCTGCGAGAGGAACGTTTGAGTTACGACTTGGCGGCTTTCTTGGCTTTGCTCTTCGCATCCTGCATCATGCGGATGTTCAGAGCAGTGACCTTGCCATGTCGATCAATGACAACGAACGATGGCCAACCTTGAGCCTTGAAAGCCGCTAAAGCTCTCGACGCCCCAACTGTTTGACCTTTCTCGGTGACTGGAATACTCGGATCGGCGAATGTCGGAAAGGTAAGGTGCGCTTTCTCCAAGAACCGTTTCATACCAGCCACATCATCGCCAGCAGCGATACCGATGACCAGGATATCATCCTTCTTCAACTCATCGGCCATTTTCTGTAATTGCGGAGCCTCCGCAACGCAGAAACCTCAATGCTCTGCGAAGAGATTCACGATGATGGTTTTGCCTTTGAGCCCGTCTCTTTTGAGTATCTCGGGCAGGGAGCAGGGTTTATCATCGAGATCACGCAACTCGAGGTTCGGAGCATTGTCCCCAATCTTTACAGCTGGAGGCAACGCTTCCTTTTTCTCCCCGACTTTCTTCGGGTCATCCATGAAGAAACCTGAAGCGCCGGTGTACAGCGCGAGCAAAAACAGAATCCATAACATCTTTGGAACAGGCCTCATGAAGGATCTCCTTTCTAGCGTTGTTTGTAGATTTCAATCGTCTTTTTTCCCCGACGTATCTGCATTGGTTTCTTGACTTCGGACAGTTACAAAGAGTAGCCGCAATGCAGCTTTCTAGCGGCTCACGCGTTCCCGCATGATATTCAGCCAAAGTTGGTAACTATGGAGATCGCGGATGGTCGGGGTATAATCAACAGCGTTTTCCACACCAGTTGAGTTGATAACTTCGAAGACCTTCTCATTGCGGTAAAGGACCTTCGTTGCTTCAACCTTCGTCACATCCGAGCAAAACCAAACGTGATATCCCAATATATAATCCCCGTCACTTGGGAAAATCTCTCGGGGATCACTTCCACCGCCCGGAAAATACTGAACGCTTGCGGAAAACTCCGACGTTAGTCCTTTCTCGTTTTCAACAAAAAAGAACTCGACGCTATGCTGATTGCCTCTTCCCTCTCGCTCATCGGGAACTTGGACACGCACCGCATATCCGTGCCCTCCGTTCTGTAAAATACTGATATCGTAACGGCCGCGAATTGTACTACCCTCAAACCCGATTTCGCCAACGACCATTTCAATTCCTTCGGTAGCGACTTTCGTACTTTGCCCTATTCGAGCTTTCGATGCAAGCTCTTCCAGTGCTTCGCTGAGCCCTAAAAGATCGGGGTGATTCGCCTGGAATGTCGGAAAAACCACTTTTAGTTTTCTAAACGGGTCAGGTGGTGTTAAACTTTCTTCCTTAGCCTGAGGCTCTTTATGTAGAGCTGAATCAGTAAATTTCTCAGTTGAACTCAAGCTCGGAGGAGTCAACCGGCCCTCTCCAGACATCTGCCGCGACTCCTCGATGTGGAAATTCTCTCGACTAGGCGTTGCTTTTGGAGTACTCGAAAAACATACAACGAGAGTAATAGCGGTGAGAATCAGTATAGTAATGAAGGCGAGAGTGAATACAGCTTCGGTTACTGTAAACCCTTTGCGAGGCATATCAATCCTCCAGTTTTCGGTTTGCGCGGCTACGACAAGTAGTCGCAAGAGCTATAATCAATGTAGGATAGAAATCAGGAGAATTCAATTGCCTTGTATCTATTTCCCTTCAAATAAGCATTTACCAGCGATCGCTGGTAAATGCTTGAAATCCCGATTACCTTGATTTTTGTGAGTTTGGTTTTAAGCCCGAAGTTTGCTATACTTTGCTCATATGGACATTAAACATCATACCCAGCCGCACATGCTGGATAAGTATAGTTTCTTGTGGTCGGAGGCAAGATTGGTGATCGCCGCGGTCGCGCTATTTTTAGGCGGCGTTCCCCCTCTCACATTAATAACCCCGCCTCTTCTATACGGCCTAGGCGGATTAATCCTGACCTTGAGCTGGATTATCTCGGGCGTAGCTTCGGCCTACCTCCTCTATCGATGGACTAAAAGCAATAAAACGCTCTTCGGCAAAAAAGAGACGATGGACACGGTCGCCTTTTTCGTCAGCGTCGTTTCTGGCTTCAACCTGGGACTAACCGGCATTACCCGATCGAATCCGGGAATGCATATCTCCCGAAACCGATTTATCTTCTTCATCGTCGCGGTCATCTACCTCGTCAGCGCCTACCAGCTCTATCGCCGCTGGAAAACCTCGGGAGAAAAGATTTTTAGTTAAAGAAAGGAAGGATCAATTTTACTTTAGTCTAAAATAAAATCCTCTTCGTTCAAACTCCGGACAAGTAAGCAGATTAGTTAATCAACTTTAAAAAAGTCCTAACGAATTCTATGCGTCCCGGCACAATCATCTATAAAGAAAAATTAAAGATCGGTTCGGTGATATTGCGCTATCCAAAAAAAACCGACCTCAAGCTACTCTACCGTTATATCAATAAGCTCTCCCGCGAACGAACCTTTATTATCGTTCAAGGAGAACGAATTTCTTTGAAGCAAGAAAAAAGATACCTCGACAACCAACTGCAAAAAATCAAAGAAGGAAAAGCGGTTCAACTGGTTGTCTTTGTAAATAACGAACTCGTCGGTAATTCACAAATCAGTCTCCGTGGCGCTATTGAAAGACATATCGGCGGATTCAGCATCTCAATCGCCAAAAAATTCCGAGGACAAGGATTAGGAAAACTCCTCATGAAATCCGTGATCGCCGAAGCTAAAAAGCATCTCCGCGGACTGGAAATAATCGTCTTGTCGGTTTTCGCCGATAACGAAATCGCCAAAAAAATGTATAAAAAATTCGGCTTCCGGAGCTACGGAATGTTACCGCAAGGAATAAAATTAGAAAAGGGCTACGCTAATTATATTTATATGTATAAAGTAACCCGGTAGTACTCTATACTAAAGTCATTGTTCTATATAGTATGAAACCCATTGCAAAAAACGCCCTGCTGAACGCCTTGGTCAGCACCCTCTACGTCACGGCGGTCGGCTCTTTTCTATTTTATGCGCCCAAAGTATTGGGATCGGTGAACACCGCACTTGTTCCCATCGTCATGCTTTTGCTTTTTGTCTTCTCGGCGGCGTTTATGGGCGTAGTACTTTTTGGCCGGCCGGTCTTATAGTACTTGGACGGCAAAAAGAAAGAGGCGCTTTCCCTACTTGCCTCGACACTTTTAATTTTTCTGACTATCACGCTGATCGGCCTTTTCACGCTGATCGCCTATCTTAGTCGGTAGAATATCAACATACCGAAATCTGAAACCGCGAAGTATCAAAAAGCTTGATTTTTTAATGGATTTAGGCTATTATCAAGAGTAATGAAACAGAAAAACGATCCTCTAAAACTGAATCAACTTGAAACTTCCCTCCCGATCTTTATGGCCTCGTACAACCAGAGCGTTCCAGCCGGTTTTCCTCACGCCTCGGCCAAAGCCTTGAAACAATTTCAGGAACTCCATCCGATGCTTTTCAAGCATAGCCACGAGTGGTCAATCGACAAGCATCGCAAAAGACTGATGGATTGGCTTCCTTCGGCCTAAATTAAAATCGAGACTAGATTCGCAAGTAGCGACGGATCGCAATGAGACTCGAGAGCACGCCCAAACCAACACCGAAAAGTAACTGATATTCAAACAGCTTGAAAAGGTTGGCGTAAAAATAGCTTTGCAGATCCATCTCCGGAATAAATCTTTGGATGCCGCCGGAAACGCCGTTAATTAAAGGCGCGATGATGACCAGACTGAAGAGCGCCGCGACCACTCCGTACAAAACACCCTCGACGACGTACGGGCCTTTAATGAAAGCGTTGGAAGCGCCGACTAGCCGCATCACGCCGATTTCTTCGCGGTTCGAATAAATGGCGAGTCGAATCGTATTGAAAGTTACGAGCGCGGCGGTCAAAGCAAAGAAAATCGTGAGTCCGATGCCGAATTTTTTGAGCGCCGAGACGATACTCGTCAGCCGCTCGATCGCGAGCCGGCTCTGGTCAAAGGTCACGTTCTCGATAATCGGCTGAAGCGTCGGGTCTTTCAACTGATTGGCAATTGAGGCGTAATCCTGCGGGTCATGCGCCTGGATATTCAGAGACGCCAAGAGCGGATTATCTTCCAACGCGCGGAGGGCTTGGCTAATCGCCGGATTATCAATATTTTTGGCTTTAAAAAGCTCCAGGGCTTTGTCCCGGGAAATATAATCAACCGATTTTACTTCTTTCAGGCTCTCAAGCGAGCGCTCTAGTTTTAAAATATCGTCTTCCGGCGCGGTGATTTTAAAATACACGCTAATGTCAATTTTATCCTGAAGCGCCGAGATGGCCGTGCGCGTCATCACGCTAAAAATATTCAAACCTTCAAAGACGGTCAATGACCAAATCATCACCATGACCGCGGCCAAAGACAGCCAGCCATTCCGCCAAAAACTCTGGAGCCCGTATTTAAGAATGCGTAAAAACGTCGTAACCATTTAAATAACAATGTACTTGCCCTTCGCTTCATCGCTCACGATCCGGCCATTTGTCATACTCACTACCCGCTTGCCCAAGTTGTTCACGATATGCCGATTATGCGTCGCTAAAATCACCGTCGTGCCCAATTCATTAATTTTTAAAATCAACCTCACGATTTCTTCGGCGTTCGTATCGTCAAGGTTGCCGGTCGGCTCATCGGCGATCAAAACCGCCGGCCGGTGAATCATCGCCCGCGCGATCGCAACGCGCTGCTTTTCGCCGCCGGAAAGTTCGTGCGGAAAATTATGGCGCTTGTCAGCCAAACCAACCATATCCAAAACTTCTGGAACCAATTCTTCGATCTCCGGCTGAGGCCGGCCCTCGACTTCCAAGGCAAAAGCCACATTCTCGTAAGCATTCTTAGTCGGCAACAATTTAAAATCCTGGAAGACCGTGCCGATTTGCCGGCGCAAAAACGGCACCTGTCTTGGCCGAAGTTTATTCAACTCATACTCACCAACCACCACTCGCCCCTTGGTCGGTTTTTCCTCGGCAATCAAAAGCTTAAGCAATGTAGACTTGCCCGCGCCGGACTTGCCCACCAGCGAGACGAACTCGCCCGGCTTAATTTCCAGTTCAATATCTTCAAGCGCCACCGAGTGGTGATTATAAATTTTCGAGACGTTATGAAATTCAATCATAGTCGCTTACGCTAGGCGATACCAATATATCCGTCCTCCGTAGAAATAATACTTCTACTTCGAAAGATGGAGAGAATGGGCGAATGGCATGCGAATGATACTAATACCTTACGAATTCGTATACTATTCGTAGCATTAGTATATTAGCATCGCACTCATAATTGTAACTCGGCTTCAATGAACTTATCAAGGTCGCCGTCCAAAACTTTGTCCGGCTGAAAACTCTCAACTTTAGTACGATGATCCTTCACGAGCTTGTAAGGATGAAGGACGTACGAACGGATTTGATTCCCCCACTCCGGCTTCACCTGAGTGCGCAATTCGCGCAGTTCCTGCTTTTGTTCTCTTTCTAAAAGAGTAAAAAGTTTTGACTTCAAAAGCTGTAAGGCCTTCTCGCGATTCTGCGACTGGGAACGCTCGGATTGGGAGCCAGCGGCAATACCCGTCGGAATATGAACGATTCGGACCGCCGTTTCTCGCTTATTCACGTTTTGGCCCCCGGGCCCGCTCGAACGCGACATTTCAATCCTTAAATCCTCCGGTGGAATCTGAAGTTTCTGATGCTCAAGAACCGGCAAGACCGGCACGACTTCAATCAAAGCAAACGAAGTATGCCGGAGCTTCTTCGAAGAAAAAGGGGAAATCCTGACCAAGCGATGTACGCCCTGTTCTTTTTTTAAAAAACCGTAGGCGAATTCACCCTTGATTTCCATGGCGCGGTCGTCGGTCATCGTCACTCTCCAGCCGCGCCGTTCGGCGTATTTCAAATACATCCGGAAGAGCATATCCGCCCATTCCTTGGCATCATCGCCGCCCGCGCCGGCATAGACAGTCAAGTGCGCCGAATAGTTCTCGTATTTTCCGGCAAGCGGTTTAAACGGTTGGGTATCCATAAGTTAATTATCTGGGTGTTTTTACGACTGGGCTCGAACCTAATTTATCAAACCATTCGATAAACTCAGAGTTAATCTTGAGCTAGGCCGAAGAATCAAAATTCTTAACCAGCCGAAAATTACAAACTCACGGCGCCCGGCTCGGTAGCTTCGGCGCTCACAGTAACGATCATCATCACGGGAAGGGCGTGAGTGGAATCAAGCGCGGGTTTATCTTTCACCGCATTAAAGACCCCGTCGCCGTCATCAAGGTGGAGCATAGCGTAGAGCGTCTCTCCATCTCGTGTAAGGCGTGAGAGCGGAATCGCCGCTACTTTATTTGTCTCTCCCGCCGGCAACGCGCCGCTTACACCCAAAATCCCGCCGGGGGCGCCGGCGGCATCTTCATGGATCGCGACGAAACCGGGTTTCTCAAGATGCACGACCGCAACCGAAAGGGTCCGCGACGGAGCCTGCTCCGCGACGTAGATCGCGTTCACGCCAATAACAAGACCGGCGGAGTCGCGAGGTGAACCAGATCCCTCACGACTACCACGGAAGAAAAGTGCGCCGCCGACAATAACCGCGGCGATGATCATAAACATGACAAACGTTTTTCTATTCATAGGTCCAGTTAGTTAAGCATACGCAAGCTTTATACAAGACACAACCCCCGGCGCGCGGGAGTTGTGATCCGCCAGCTGGCGGAAGCTATTTCAATGGTTCGAGAAGCTCACCATTGTCCTGAGCCTGTCGAAGGACGACCAAAAATCCCTACTCAGCCCAAAAGATAAAGGTAAAAAGTTTCTCGCCCTTACCAAGATCATTCTCATAGATCGCGGGGCGCCCTCTGCCATCATTGCGTAGCACTTTAAATCTTTCATCCATCTCAGCCAGATTAAAATTACCGTGTGGGCGAGAAATCGTCTGGCCAAGGGTCGTCAGACCGTCGAGATGAGCGTAAATCAGCCCAAGCTGATCGTAATCGTGTGTGTTCGGGTGACGGTTATCTAACCAACCATTAAGCGTGCCGTCTGGATCGTTCGTGTAATCCATACACGTACCGAGGTTCGTATTGCTGAAGTTCACATCTTGATGGTCTAGTCCAAATGTATGTCCAACCTCTTGACACATGACGAATTGTCTCCACGCCGGAGTATTATATGGTGAGTTATTAAAGTAAGTATCATTAACCTTTACCGTCCCTTGTGTTATATGACTGCCATTAATCCATATTGAAGCTATGCCCAGCCAGCCGTTATTGCCATAAGTTTTGTTGCAAACCTCTACCCGCCCGTTTACGGGCCCGCAGTTCCTTCTGGACTGACCGGCAACGACTGTAGTATCTAATACGGGAGACAAGCTCCAGTCGGTCGATGCGGTAGCCAGGTAGCCGTCCCAGACCGCGGAAACATTATCACCAAGTTTCAAGGTGAATGGGTTACCAGTACGCGCCCAATGGTAACTACCCCACGAATGACTGGCGTATGCGATTGTCGCGAATGCGCCGGCAAACAGCAAAACCGCCACTGCCATAAACTTAACTAAACGACGAAATGATATAATCATATACTCTATATCTAGCAGATCCCCTCTGACACGTCAACCCCCCTCGCTGTTAATAACTTTGGCGTTTAAATAAATCGGGTGAGCTAGACCATCTACTATAACAGTTATAGGCAACGATTCGACTTGAAAACCGACGACCCTTACCTGACGGCAGGCATCTCTGAAGTTCATCCGCTTTCGGCGGAAAAGCACTGCCCCGCCTTCTTTATTCTAATCATCGAATGTGCGGCGGGAGAACTCGCGACCTTTGCTTTATCCCGATTTTTCAAAAATTTACTTGAGCCACCTCCGAGATTTGAACTCGGGACCTTCACTTTACGAAAGTGCTGCTCTACCACTGAGCTAAGGTGGCAAATTTTTTTGAAAAATCGAGGACTCTCGATATTGTAACGAAATCAAGGATTTCGGCAATATCGGAGCGAAAGCACTGCTCTACCACTACTTGCCCGTCCGTAGTCCGCCAGTTGGCGGACAAAGGTGGGAGCTACTCCGGCATAAGGTAACAAAAAATACCACTTCTCAAGGCTAGTTGATTCTAGTAAAAAATTCAAACAGTTCCTATGGTTGCACCACTCTCAAAATCACCGTGTTCGTGAAACTAATTGAAATATCCAGATTCTATGGTTCAAGCCCATTCACGTGCCAGATGTACAAAACGGCATAAATTTCTCGAGTCCAAGCGTTTCCTTTTGAAACCAGACTTAATTTCTACGGGACACCTCCGCACCAGCCCCACGGATAAGCATCTTCGCACGAGTGTGGAGATGAAGATTGGGGTTTTGGCGGGGCGATAAAGGGCTCGTGAGTCGTCGACATAGTTTCCAATCCGCCCGACTGAATTAGTTCTATAACATTACCGATAAAATGGTTGGTTAGGTGACGGATTATTGGAATAGTTCCGGGCCGGGTAAGGGTGTGAATGACTCCGCTTCGCTTTCCTCCAGCTAATGAACTCGCCGAAGCAAATTCACCGGCTACGACATAGTGAGTTACTTTATTCGAGGCTCCTTTGGGAGCAGTCTCGGCAATATCACGCCGTGTCGCTTCCCCTAAAGGAGCAGCATTGAATGCGGTCGCGGGAATGTCAAGACAAAGCGAGCAATACTCGGAAATTCCTCCACCCAAGGAATGACCAGTAAAATAAAGTTTAATGCCCAGTTTATCTGCATCGCGCCTTACCTCCCAAGCGATATTATACGCTTCCGCGTATTGCTGTGTCAGAGATTCACTACTCAGCTGGTCGCGGTCGGTAAAGATATCGACAAAACTGGACGGCTTAGTCCCAGCAAACGCGAGGACTGCTCGTTTATCGTCCCGCATTCCTGATTCAAAGAGTACTGCCCTTAAGCCACTGCCCGATTTCTCGAAAACTTTAATCGCGTGCCAAAAATGAGTACCGATCCCAACCGTCTGGCCCTTCTTAAACGTATAGGCTCTATCAGATAACGCAGCGGCTTCCAACGGAGGTAGCTCTTCTGATACAGGAGGAACGCTCGTAGTTAGTTTTTGATCATCCAATCCCATCGGATCAACGAGATTCGCCGGATTATTGCTCGCATACGCATACAAATTCACATCAGTCATCTTGGCATCTCTGCCCATAAATCTTCCCGCCGCCGGATCATACATCCGCGCGCGGTAGTAATCTTTCCCGCTCTCCTGATCCCATTCGCGCCCGGTGAATTGATAACGATTTGGCACAGATTCCAACTGCATAAGAGGTAAGCCAAAGGCCTCATAATCATACCGATCTAAAACTGTGCCGCTCGTATCAATAACCTCCCGCGTGGAATTCAAGGCGTCGGTCAAGTAATAGAAAAGCCGACTACTCGCCGCCATCGCTAAGCGTTCATCAATTCCCAAGCCATTCACATAACGCGTAACCACATTGCCGTTCGTATCAAGATCGCGGATCGCATCATTCCCTTCATAGTAGTAACGCTCAGTTGAAGTTCCGTTCACTGATTTTGAAATCCGGCGCCCCAAGGCGTCGTAGGTGTAGAGACCGCTCGTCGGGGCGTCGCTGAATCTCGTGAGCCGATTCTCGAAATCGTAGCCGTAAGTCTTGCTATTCTCTTGGACGAGGTTGCCGTTGCGGTCGTAGCCATACGAGGTGATTTCGGAAGCGTCGTAGCGGAAATCGTCGAAATAGCCCGTGTTCGTCACAAAAAGCCCGATCTCCCCATCGCTCCAAGGCAGGCTGTTTTGCGTGATGAGAAGCTGATCCCGAACGAAAATCTTCACCGAGGAGCGGTCGACCTCGAGGCGCAACGTTCTCCCTGCGCCCAAATCGTTGAAAGTTGCCCTCGCCAGTTTGACGGGCACACCGTCGACGACTTTCACCAGACGTAACGCGTAGGTCGTCTGAAACTGCCTTCGGTTGGGCGGAAGAAACGCGCTCGAGAGATCCCGCAGTTTCTCAATCTCGGCGGCGAGATAGTTGTTTCCATCCTGGACATGGAAGAGCATCCCCACCGAGGCAGAGTCGTCGGTCGGCAAGCTCAAGAGCACGGAAGCGCGGTACTTCGGATCAGTCGTTGGAATATCGGCTCGCTTCAAGGAAGCGGTCCGTTTCACGCCGATCCGGTCGTTCATGCCTTGCAAAACTCCTTCGGCTTCCTGCCAAAGTCCGTCGATGACAGTCCAGCCATCCAGTACACCGTTTTCAAAAGAGTCAGAAACCATGCGCCCCGGTGTCATCGCGGAGCGAAGTTGGTTTGCGTCGTCGTAACCGTAAACTGTCTGGACTCCATTCCGGGTCTGGGTACGGCGATTGCCCGCCAGATCGTATGTAAAGGAGTAGGAGTAAGGGTTATCCCCCGTCCGCGCCTCATCCTTAAGGCGATATAGCTCGTCGTACTGATAGTTCACCGTGTAACGTGGCAACCCGTCCCAGCTTACCTCCACCGCAGTCCGATTTCCCATCACGTCGGGGGTATAGTGAAAACCAGAGATAAGGAAGGAGTCCTGCTTCTTGTTGTTAAGGTCGGTCAGGCGCTTTCCGGTGTCATAGAGATAATCCGTGAACGTGCTGTTCGGCCGGGTTAATTTGCGCCGGGTGCCGTCGGGATTGAAATCGTAGTCAAAAATATTCGCTCCCTGCGCGATAGTGTCGATCTGCCCCGCCACGTCATATCTATAGTCCAGCGTCTGCTCAAGGTTACTGCTTCGATACACGCGAAGCTGCTTGCGGTTGTCGTAGGCGTCGTAGTTGTACTCCAAGCTGCGATTCAAAATATGGTCCGTCGTCCGGATCAGACGGTTGAAACGGTCGTAGTCGTAGCTTTCGTTCGTCGTCGGATCCACAATGGTTTTCAGATTGCCGTTTTCGTCGTAAGTTCGGGTAATCCGGTAGGTCGGATAGATCGTCTCTTTGAGGCGGTGCAACTTGTCATAGGTATAGGTCGTCGTAACGCCGTTCCCGTCCAGGCGGGTCTTCGGATTACCGAACTCGTCGTAAGTTCTTATCTGATTCACAACTCCGCTCGCATCCCGCTCTGACACCAACCGATTCAAACCATCGTAAGTATATTCGGTCGTGTGATTCAAACCATCCGTGACTAAACGTTTATTATCGTTGGCGTCGTAGGTGTAGGTTAGGACGAGACCGAGCGGCGAAGTCACGGTAGTTAAGCGATGCAGGTCATCATAGATATAGGCAGTGGTTCGATTTTCCGCATCAATTGAGGCAACCACGTTTCCCGCCGCATCATAGACAGTCCGAGAGGTAAGATTCAGACGGCCAAAATCGGCCACGTTCGTTTTTTTTCGATTCAAGTTATCATAGGTCGCGTGCGTCACCATACCCGCTGGGTCAGTGGTATCAGTCAGATTACTGTTATCATCATACGCAAGAGCAGTCGCGCGACTCAAGGGATCCGTTGTTGTGATTAGCCGATTCAACGCATCATATTCAGAAACCGTATCGTGGCGAGTCCAAACGCCGTCATTTCTCCAAACACCAGTGATGATGGGATTTCCATTTAAATCATAGTCATAATCAATTTGATACTCCGGGTCGGGTAAGGCCCCATTGCGTTTAATGCTTGAGAGTAGGTTTCGGTTCGTGTAGCGATGCTCGGTCACTGTGCCGCGCCGGTCAGTCACGGTCGTCACATTAGAATCATCGTCGTAGGTAAAATTTTCGGTCTGTGCGTAAAACGGGGAGGGGTCGGCGACGCTTGTAAGGCGATTAAGTTGATCGAATGTCCGCACGGTCGACCGCTCGCTTCCGTCAAGGCCTATCTCTTTTTGCTGTACCACATTTCCATTTTCATCATACCCGAAACGCATTTTTATGTTTTCCGGTCTCAGTTCCTCAATGAGCCGGTTCAAGGAATCATAGTCGCGCCCGGTCCGATTACCGTTCCAATCCACCACCGCCGTCACATTGCCGTTTGTATCGTACTCGGTTCTGGAAAAGGTCCCATCCTGTCGAGTTACTCTAACCTGCCGGTTTAAAACATCGTACGCGTAGATGGTAACTTTCCCGAGTTGGTCCGTTACTGTTTCTAAATTACCTAGTGCATCATAGGTATTCATAATTGCCGAAGAACCATGACCACCTGTCCCTGAATCAGGGAAAGTTATTCTAACCAACCGATTCGCGTCGTCATAATCATTGTCGGTTACGATGCTGTCCGGATGCGCCGGCTCCTTGTGAGTATTGAGAAACCCCATCCTGGTGTACGTAAACTTCTCAAGACCGGTGAGGCCGGCGCGCTGAATTGAAGTCGGGAGGCCAGTCTCGTCCCCTACCACATCATAGGTATACGTAGTTATTCCCGTACCTTTAGGATCGGTTTTGGTCCTCATTCTCCCTAAGGCATCATAAGTTATTACCGTCGTCGCGTGCGGATCCCCGGGCTTATCCGCCGGCTCGATAATGGAAGTTATGAGATGCGGATTATTGCTATCGGCGTAAAGATTTGTGGTGGTGTTTCCTTTGGGGTCAGTTACCGTTGCTATCTCATGTTCGGCGGTATAGGTATAGTGGATAGGATTGGTAATCCCGGGCTCATGGATATCAGAGAGTTGAAATTTTACAAAATCAGCCGGTGGGCTCTGTAACCAGTCAAATGTCGTCACAAAACCACGCTTGTCCTTCGCGCAAAGCAACCGTCCGTGTTCCCCAAAATAGCTGGCGAAACGCTGTTCAGTGGAATATCCTAAGGAGTCGGTCATCTTCCAAACCGTACCGGTCTCTTCGGCAGATTCGTAGATGGTCGTATTGCCTCGTGAATCGGTTACCCGCGTCCTTAGCGAATTTCCAACTTGCGCAGATCCAGCGCAGGCCGTGAGGGAATAAGCCGTAATCTTTTCGTACCTCATATCCAACGTTGCCTGGCTCGCGTTTACAGCCCTCGCAAACCGTCCGCCTCGCTCATAGTAAAGCGAGGTAATAAAGCCACGCGGATTCTGGATGGTTTTTAAAAACGCGCGTTTTGCCGGACAGGCGAGGGAGGAATTTCCCGGGCATGTCGCCGCGGCATCGGTCGCGGCGTGGTAGGTAAATTGCCACACCTCGTTCGGGCCGTCCGTCCTCACCCTGGTGAGGGATTTCAAAAGGCGTTGCTCTTTTCCCCCATCTGTCTCATTAAGTCCATAGTACGCTAGGTCATATTTGTGATTCTCTGGATCAAAGATTTTTACCAAAAGATTATTCGCGTCGTACTCAAAACGGGTGGTGCGCCCTTTGGCGTCCACGAGGCGCACCGGGTTCTCCTGTACCCCGGAAGCCAGCGGGTTATCCTCATAACTGTAGGTGAGTGTGTTGCCGCTTGAATCTTTTCTCGTCTCAATCTGACCGCTTTTTAAAAACGTGCTCTCTCTGCCACTTGCATCTTTCACGGTCCAGATACGCGTCGTCACGTCTTGATTCAACAGTAAAAACGGTTCGCTCTGATACGAGGTGTAGAAATCGATGCTGGGATACCGTTCTTTGGTAAGCGCCACCGTCTCGCCTTGGGGAGCGGTGATCCATGCGCGATCAAGACAGCAATCGCTGTTATTCGAGTTCAAAAGTCGCGAGAGCGGAGTGAGCCGCCAGCCGGAAAGCGAATCGGGCATGAGCGTCGGACGACTCAACGTATTGTAGGTAAGGCCGACCGACTCTTGCGGGCCTATCCCGGAGAGCGAAAAAAGCGGAATAGTGATTCCGAGATCGCCGTTTGTGACATTGACCAGTATATTATCGCTCACCGCAACTGTGTTTTCAGATTTTCCCGTACCGTGTAAAAGGGAAGTGCTGTATACATCAAACTGGTTCGGCACATACCCGCCTCCCGTGGGCACGGTGAAGACACCGCGTTCATCTATATACAGCTTTCCGTATGGCATTCCATATGATGAAATTTTCTGCCACTGCCCATCAAACAATGAGTAGAGTGAGCTGTCGTTCATTGTGACGAACGGTTGCCCGTCACGATCCACGACAATGAATCGTCCAGCATACCCTCCTTGGCTAGGCAACGACTGGAAACTCTGCCAAACGCCGTTTATGATCTTAAAATATAGAGTGGGAGGGGTAGGAAAACCGCCGAAGCCCGCGATAACATGGAGGGCGTTCGCTGGATCATCCGGGTTAGGCGCCGTATCGAGATATTGGTAGTCTGGCAGCTGGGTTGGAACGCTCCAACCCCCCCCTATTCCGGCAAATGCATAGTACCTATATACCCAGGCATTGAACTGATTAAGCACTTGGACAAATAGATGCGCATTATCCGCTCGATCTATGGCGAGGATCGCTGGATAGCCGATCACGGTCTCCGAGAATACCTGTTCTCCTCCACCGATACCATAAGCAGTCACTGTACGTGATTGATACGCGGGAGGAATTGGAGGCAAATTCGGACCCGAGTTGCATACTTCCCCGGTCACCGGATCAAATGCGAGCACCTTCCACTCCTTGTACCACGCGAACCGAGGCGTGCCGTTCGACTCCACGCCCATTACCAAGGAAACAACTGCCGGACGAGCCCATATTTGCCGTCCGATGTGAGGATTTGGGAACCCATAGTTGCAGTAATCGTTGTTGGCGGCGATCATCGCCACCTGCGAGCGATAGTCGGTCACTCGCGTCTCTGCCGACCATACCCCTCCCGCGGTACGAGATCGGTACCACGTATCAGTTACACTGTTTTGAAAATCACTCAAATTTCCATACCAACTCGCCACCGGTTTTGATGACCACGCAATATGCGCGGTTCCACTCCCATCAACCTGAACCTGATTAGCAGTAGACTCGGGTTCTGACTGGACATTCACCTGCTCCGAGGGGAGCCAGCCGCGATCCCCGGAACTATAGGCGTTATTAGTGTAGTAAAGCTTTGTAACTTGATTGGCGTCTACAGAGAAAAAAACGTAGTGAGTTGTTCCATCAAGGCCATGACCGGCAACAGCGCTTGTGACCGGGAATGGCTGGTCAAACACAAATCCATTCGTGACCCACTGTAAGTCATAGGGGTTATACGGCGTCTGCGCGGCGGCGCTGGACGGCAATACTAAAAAGACCAATAAGAGTGTTATCCACCCAATACCAAGAAGGAACTTGACCCGTACGCAATTACTGCCCAGGATAGCCATAGCACTTCTACTATAAATGAGTATAGGAATATTGCAAAGCCGAGTATAAGGCAACCTACGTTTGCGCTCCGCGGGTATGTTGGTGACGACCGTTTGCAGTCAGGTGAACCATGAACTATGCCAGTGAGAGCAACATCGTCTTTACTCAACTCCTCCAGATTTTTCAATAGATTCGTGGATAAAACTTAGTCTTGGAGCGGGATACGAGAATCCCCGCCCAAATAAAAACATTCGAGCAAAGTCCACTTACCCGCCCAGTTTTTCTTAAATTCAAGGTTTTCCAACATAAACATTAACTCACTCCCTACAAGTATACCTCTACTTCGGAACTTCGCCTTTCTGTTTCTCAATTATGAATTTATTGAGCGTCTCTTTTTCATTAATAATTTCATCAATAACTTCGGGCTCTATTTCCCAAGTTTTATCATGAAAAGAAACTCTTATCTTGACGGCATCGCCGTCAGACCCAATTGCGATTGAAATACCCTCACTGAAGTCCACTCCGTTTTTATCGGGCAAATCTTCAATGAACTTTTTCGCTGCTTCCTTGCCATCCACTTTTTCGATAACTTTCAACAAAAAAGATTCGCTAACAGTAGAGTGTGTTCCTAAAAACCTTTGCATCTCCTCTGTATTTGCGTATTTTTGTAAGTTTTGTTTCCGTATCTGCTCCCAGCGCGGGAGTATTGTAATGTACTTCTTAACGAACTCCGCGACGTTCCCTGCTAATCTCGTAAAACTGTAGTCATCTAAATCTCCCAATTCCTTAACGAGTCCATCGCTCTCGTAATACAGAAATGGTACCAAGTCTTTCGTTTGGGAATAATGCTTGTCATACACTGCCGTAAACCTTAGATCAGCATCTTTTCTAAAATTCAATTTCTCGCTTATTGAAAGTTTTTTTCCGTACGGCAACTGTTTTCGAATTTCCTCATTGACATCACCTAACGTAGTTTCGTCAGTAACCCATCCCTCATCCGCCAATAATTGGCGTAAGGCGGTCTCCTGAGTCCTCTCTCGAGGAGATCCGTAAGCAAACCCAGATTCAGGAGTTGAATTTTTCGTTCTTCCCATGTCGCTTGCATGTTTACGCCCTTCGGGAGTAAGCCGGCTTTTTTCGTCGGGTTTTTCTTCCGTTACGGGCTCTCTCCGATCATGCCGTAAAAACTCAAGTCGGATTTCTGGCTTGAAATCCTCTCTATACTCTGGAAATCCCGGCGGCTTCTCCATGTTTTTTTAGTTAAAACTTTTTAATTAATTTCCTAATTTTAGCTTTTAGTTCTTCCAAAGTCTATCATTTAAGAATTTTAACTATACCATTATTGGCATCTACTTCAACGATGTCGCCATCTTTCAAAACTTTCGCTCATATAATTTTTCTCACAGATTAATTATTTAATTTTTTAACGATGCCGTTGGCGGCATCAACTTCTAACATATCTCCGTTTTTAAAAATTTTGGTTGCCACCGCAGTACCTACTACGCAAGGAATTTTCATCTCTCTTGCGGTGATTGCGGCATGGCATAAAATGCCACCGACATCAGTAATAATCCCTGCAGATTTTTTGATAAGTGGCATAAATTCTGGTCGGGTCATTCCCGTAACCAAAATGTCATTTTCATTAAAAACATCTACACTAAATGGATCTAAAATAACTCTTGCTTTACCGATTACCTTTCCCGGATAAGCGGAAATTCCCTTAACCTCATTTTTATCAGCCATTGCCTGTTTGGTGATAGCATCCTCGGCCTCATCTACATCCTTACCAAGCAAGAGAAACATTTTATCTTTTTCAAAATAAAAGACGCTCGCCTCATAACGATTTTTAAGTTCGGATTCATCAGGAAGGTTACCATTTTTTAGATAATTTTCAAATTCTTCTTGAGTTAAACAAGTTAAATAGTCGGCTTCATATTTTTCCTTTCGGGCTATCAATTTCATGACATTTCGGAAAAATCTTTCACTTTCACTATAAATTTTTTCCGAATAAAGGCGAGCGTCCTTGAGAATTAGCAGGAGCTTATCTAGTCCTTCGATGCTCAAAAAATCTATCGTTTTTTTGACGAAAACATGATACGCCAAATGGCGATCAAATACCGAACTAAATTCTTCGTATTCCGCTAGGGTCGGAATTTTTTTCTGCAAGTTTTCCATCAACGGGAGTAGAATATCGGTATTCTTTTTGATTGCGTCGCAATACTTTTTTGCGAAAGATAATTCTTCTTCGGATTGTTTGGCTAATGTTTCGCCCAAATGCCTAAATTCATCTTCGGCAATAAAAAAGGAAACTGTGCCCTTGCGATGAATAAACAGAGTATGATCAAAATACTCGCCCAAATGCTTTTTAAGGGAATGATGATATTGTGGTCCCCAATATGAGCAGGAAATAAAAGTATAAGAGCCAGCCCAACGGCTAATCCATTTTATATCGCTAATTTTCTTAACAATGTTGTCCATAAAAATTTAGAGTGTAGTAATTGGCCGACCCTTATCTACTACTTGTTCCAAGATTTTCACCACACCCTGATACGCGTCAACCTCCACTATATCACCATCTTTAATAAGAGCCGTGGCATACTTTGTTGCCATCACACAAGGCTTCTTTAGTTCACGAGATACGATTGCCGCGTGACAAGCAATGCCACCTTCGTCTGTAACAATTGCCGCAGACTTAAGAATAAGAGGCATTAAGGCAGGTGATGAGTTAATCGAAACAAGAATATCCCCTTCGTCAAAATGTACTCCTTCCGGACTGTCGCTTAATACGAGACGGGCTACACCCGTAACCTTTCCGCGATACGCCACTTGTCCCTTTAACTCATTGCCCATATTTTCTAAAACCGGAATATGCTCAATTTCACGAACAATAATCATAGGGTCAAAAATCCATTGAACCAACTCTTTATTTCCGGTAACTTCATAAATAAATCGCTTTCCTGATTGCCGAGCCTTTATTCGATCCTCGAGCGCTGAAAAATTACTCTCACGCAACTCCTTCAATGTAATGAGTGGAGCCGCTAGCTCTCTGATGCCATTGCGTTTTAGTACTCGCAGTACGTGCGGCGCCACAATTTGAGAATTAAAACGCGGATAATATGATTGACCGCGCAATTTTTCGACCATCGCACGAATTGATGAATCTTTCACTTTTAAGGCGTCTATAAAAACCAAACTGAGGTTAGGGACAACGGTTGCATGAAGAGCAAGCTCAATAATTGCACGCACGGCTTCGTCAAGGTTTTGAAACGCCTCCGGCCCCAGCTCTAATGATTTTTTAGCTCTTTCATTGAGCTTAAAACCTTTTTCGAAGATTGCCTTGAGTTTTAGCGGATCCTGACGGACCATGCGTTCGATCGCTCCTCGCATTGCAGCCAACTGCTTTTTTTCTCGATAATATCTCACCACGTCTTGATGCTCTTCAATGAATAAAGCATTTGGCGTAGAAACACCAATGAGTTCTTTGATTTCATCTGAATCATACCAAGTCTGCCATAAGGAAGCGCCAAAGAGCGAAAACGGACGTGTTAAATAATGCATCCAGTCAATATTTTCATTATGGAGATTAGTTTTATTCCCCGGCGTTGAGGTAAGAGTGGTAATCGGCCGACCCTTATCTACTACTTGTTCCAAGACTTTCACGACACCCTTGTTTGCGTCAACCTCAACGAAATCTCCTTCCACCAATATTTTCGTGGCGTTGCCCGTTCCAACAATACAGGGCTTCTTTAATTCTCTGGCGACAATAGCGGCGTGACTAATCATCCCACCCTCATTAGTAATAAAAGCCGCGGCTTTCTGCATTGCCGGTAAATAATTAGGGTGCGTGGTGTTGGCGACCAGAATATCTCCATCCTGCACCCTTTTGATATCATGATAGCTGCTGACAATTTTGACTGGCCTGACCCCCATATATTAGACACAAAGGTCGACGTGTCATAGCATGGGGATCATACCATGAAAAAACATTATCGCATCGCTCCCGAGGTGCGGGAGCAGATACTCAAACGCATTAAGG
>Ga0080064_1000948_pt1 | contig 66460 bp, 38 predicted proteins | sample Subgrocontami54m_FD_69260 | JGI IMG/M metagenome (GOLD analysis project Ga0080064, IMG submission 69260) | Subsurface groundwater microbial communities from S. Glens Falls, New York, USA - GMW46 contaminated, 5.4 m (SPADES assembly) (version 2) ... | reverse complement strand
GTAGGTGCGGCGCGCCCAGCGAACGCTGCGGGCACGCCGGCGCCGCCGCGCAGCATCATCAGCAGCGCCCGGATTTCTGAACCGTGGCGACAAGAGTCCGCATCGTATATCCGAGCCACCGGAATCACGTATCATAACTATGCTTACATCGCCGGCCGCGGCGCGCAGCCGCCCCTGCCCCGCAGCGCCCCCCGCCGATTTGCGTCGTCGAATCCCATTCACGGGCGCCTGCCGAATGGGCGGATCCTGACAGAACTTTCACGTTTTGAAGATTGAGCCGTCCCGGGCGCGGCGGCGGAATCCGGGCGAAATCCCCCCGTAACACCCAATCTCCGGCCGCGACGGCGCTGTGGCAGGACTCGCCTCTGCGGTGCCGCGTGCGCATCCCGGGCGCTTGCTCCCATTCGCGGGCTACCCTCATGCCGGTATGCGCTGCGCACCAATCGTCCTCGCGCGTGCCGCATGACTGGAGCCGCTGCGCCCGGCTCGGGCATCTGCATTACCCAATCCTCATGAACTTGACCATCCTGACACCCCGCGGTCCGGCCGCTCCCTGGCGCGGGCGCGCCCTCCACCGCACGCTCCTATTTCTCACGACCGGCGTCGCGACGCTCCTCACGCCAGCGGCCCGCGCGGCCGATACCGGCACGGTCGCCGGTACGGTGAGCAACAGCGCCACCGGCAATCTGCTCGAGGGCGCGAGAGTCGAGGTGCCCCAACTCGGGGTCACCACGCTCACCGATCGCACCGGACACTACCTCCTGGCGTTGCCCGCCGGCCGGCATGAGCTCGTCGTCACCTACACCGGACTCGATCCGGTGCGCCAACACGTGGATGTCGTGCCCGGCGCGCCGGCGATCCGCGACTTCGATCTCACCGCAGCCATCTACAAGCTCGAGGCCTTCAAGGTGACCGGCGAACGCGAAGGCGATGCCGCCGCGATCACGGCGTATCGGAATTCCGAACACCTGAAGAACATCGCGGCCACTGACTCGTTCGGAAACCTGCCGAACATGAACGCAGGCGAGGTCGCGATCAGGCTGCCTGGCATTTACGGCGAGCTGGACGCAGGAGGGAATCTCTCGGGCTTCACCGTCCGCGGCATGGCTTCCGGGCTCAACAGCGTCACGATGGACGGCGGGCTGATGACGGGCCAGGGCGGCATGAACCGCTCGATTTTCGTGAACAACATCACCGCCGCGATGTTCGAGCAGGTCGAGCTGATCAAGGGACACACGCCGGACACCGGCGCCGACTCGCTCGGCGGCACGATCAACTTCAAGAGCCGCTCCCCGCTCAGCATGCGCGAGAAGCGCCGAATCACCTACACGCTGTCCGCCCGGGTCGCGCCTTCGTTCACCCAGCAGACCCCGCAGCGCGAGCAGCACCGGCTGCACGGCCTGGCGAACCTCGGCTATCAGGAGGTGTTCAGCATCCTCGGCGGCCAGCGCAATCTCGGCGTCTCGGTTGATCTCTTCAACAGCGAGGTCGGGATCGGCTCGTTTTTCACGACGCGCGACTTCCAGAACACGACCGCGCAGCCGGCGTATCTCTGGAGCTACCGCGCCAGCGATCTTTACAATCACCGCCGGCAGAAGAACATCACGGTGAAGGCCGACTACCGAATCTCGCCGAACACGAAGCTGTCGTTCCTCGGCACCTACATCGACCATTCGGAGGTGTTTCGGCGGCTGTACGAGTGGCGCGCCTACACCGGCAGCCAAAACCAGAACACGGTGCCGAGCGCTACGACGAGCATCGTGCCCGGCTATACCAATCGCGTGACGACTGTCCGGCCGGCGCCGACCTCGACCATCGACGTGATCATGACGGGCCCGAACAACTTCTTCAACCGGCTGCGCCGCGTCGATGCGGGCGCCGAGCACAAATGGGGGTCGTTCCATCTCGAATACAACGCCCGCTACACCCAAACCCACATCAACATCGGCAATGGCGAAGGCGGCGTGCTCACCAACCGGATCACCGGCGTCGGCTGGATCCTCGATCGCACCGCGTCGGACCTCTATCCGAAACTCCTCCAGAACGGCGGGCCGGATTTCACGAACCCCGCCAATTACCGGCCGGCGCCCAACGGACTGTCGAACGGCAATAACCGGCAACTCCACGAGGTGACGGAGGGCCGCGCGGACGCGCGCTACACGCTGCCGTGGGCAGCGCCGGTGTTCGCGAAGGCGGGCCTGCACTGGCGCGAGCAGCACGTGGGCTTGCGCAATGCGTCACGGCGGTGGAACTACGTTGGCACCGGCCCGCTGCCGGCCGATCCGAACATTCTCATGATGCAGGAGCGCAAGGGCGGCCCGGACATCCCGCAGTGGGAAGCCTCCTGGTTCATTCGTTCGCGCGAAGTCACGGACCCGACGCTGTGGCGCGAGGACCTCTATTTCCGCGAGACCACGAAATACACCGGCTATCGCGACGTCGTGGAGACCGTGACCGCGCCTTACGTCATGGCGCAGGGCAGGCTCGGCCGTGATGGCTGGCTGGGCCGCACCGGTTTCCTCGGCGGCGTGCGCTGGGAGAAAACGCAGAACAAGGCGAACGGTTGGGTGCGCGCGCGGAAACTCAGCACGCCGGCTCAGCAAGCCGCCGGCCCGATCGGCTCCGCCCAGCGCGACTACGCGGACAACCACCGGAAGCTGGGGGGCGATTACACGAAGTCATTTCCCAGCATCCACACGTGGCATGACTGGACGCCGAACCTGAAGACGCGGCTCAGTTGGTCGACCAGCTTCGGCCGCCCGCCGTTCGGCCAGCTCGCGCCGGTCGAGACACCGAACGAGACGAACCGCACCGTGACGTTGAGCAATCCCTCGTTGCTGCCGCAGACCGCGAAGAACTGGGATGCCACGCTCGAGTATTACTTCGAGCCGGTGGGCAACCTCAGCGTCGGCTGGTTCCACAAGGACATCCGCGATTTCATCCAGTCCGGCATCGACGCCGGCACCCTCGGCACGGGCAACGACAACGGCTTCAACGGCGAGTATCCGGGCTGGACGATGCTCACCACCGCCAATGCCGGCACCGCGGTCGTGCAGGGCTGGGAGTTCAGCTACCAGCAGCAATTCACCTTCCTGCCGGGTTTCCTCAAAGGACTGGGCGTGCTCGTGAACTACACCGTCCTGCGGGCGGGCGGCGACTGGGGCGGCACCGGCACGCTCGCGAGCAACCAGGTCGAGGGTTTCGTGCCGCGCACCGCCAACGCCAGCCTTACTTGGCGTTATCGCCGCTTCAGCACGCGGCTGCTGGTCAACTACGCGAGCACGTTCCTCCAGAGTAGCGGCGGCGTGAATCCCGCCCGCAATCTTTACCGGCTGGACCGAACGCTGATTCACCTCGGGTTCTCGTACCAGGTGCGGCCGGCTCTGACGTTCACGGTCGACTTCGACAACCTCACCAACGAGCCGCAGCGCCGCTATCGCGGCATTCCGGACCAGATGGAGTATTTCAACCATCCCGGCACCGCGATCACGTTTGGCGTGACGGGGCGGTTCTGATCGCGTTGCGCTGTAGCTGACCTCCGGGCTTGGTCATCCGGAGACGGTGCGTTCCCGCAGGGCCGGATTCTGTGGCAGCCATGGGCACGCGAAGGAAGTGAGCAGCAGCGCCCGGCGCCCGCGGCACCCGAGCTACCACGTGCCCTTCACGCCAATCGTCCACAGCGACGCGTAGTCGATCCGCTGCCGGAATTGCGCGTGCTCCGGCGTGTGCGGTCCGAGAATCTCCGTGTCCTCGGTCGCGTCCGTCACATTGCGCAAATTCGCGAAGACCCCGACGCGCTTCCAGAAGTAGTATTCGCCGAGCACGTCGACGTAGAGCCGCTTCGAGCTGTAGTTGAACGTGCCGGGCTCGATGCTGGCCCCGGTGACCGGCGCGTTCCGCTGCCGGCCGCGATAGTTCCAGTTGGTCCGGAGGTTGAACTTCTGCCGGGTCAGGCTGATCCCCCAGCTCGCGCTCCGCGGAATGAACCCGGCGAACGAGGCGGTCGCGTCGCCCAGCAGCCGCTGCGAGCTGGCATTGGCGAACACCTGCACGCCGCGCGCCCAGCGCGGCAGGAAGGTCAGCGCCTGCTTGTAGTTGAAATCGTAGCCTTCCATCCGGACGCCGGTCTCGATGTTTTCCTGAGTCGACACGTCGTACGGGCCGAACAGCGCCGGATCCAGGCCGTAGAGCGCGAGGAACTCCGGCGTCGCGGGGAAGATGGTGTTGCCGAAGAAATTCTTGATGTGCCGGCGGAAGGCGCCGACCGAGAACTGCCCCACCCCCTCGAAGTAGCGTTCGAGCCGCACGTTGATCGTCCGCGCGCTCCACGCCTTGATCCCGACATTGTTCACCGTGATCCGGTTCGACGGCGCCGGCAGCAGGCTCGTATCCGGAAGCGTGATGCCGCCGGAGTATTGCGAAAAACTCGGCCGGCCGACCGATTCGTAATACGCGACCCGCGCAATCAGGTTCTCGCGGACCGTGTAACTGGCATTCAGGCTCGGGAAGAGCCGCAGGTATTCCTTCCGGGTGTGCGCGCCGCGGTCGAGGAACGTGAGCTGCGACACGCCGAGTGCGTTGCTCGTCGGCACAATCAGGACGGGTGCGCCGTTCGCAGCGCGCACGATCTGGCCGCTCGCGTCGCGCTGGAAATTGCGCGCCGGATCCGACAACGGTCCGGCGGCCTTGATGTTCGTCTGCTCGCCGCGGACGCCGCCGACCAGCTTCAGCTTGCGCTCGAGCAGGCTGACATCGCCGCGCAGATACAGCGCCGAGATGAGTTCCGTCGAATGGCTCGAATTGGTGACCTTGTTCCGGTAGGTCGTGTTGTCGTTGACCGTGTAGTACGAGGGATGCGCGACGAAGTTCTCCCAGATCTTGCGGTTGCTCGGCGTCTCCAGCCGCGGGAAGCCGTAGGGCAGCACGCGTTGCGAGTAGATCGGATCGAAGAAGGGCACCGCGCTGTCGTCGGGCGTGCCGGCCCGGGCGTCCGCACCGACGAAATTCCAGACGGTGTTGCCCCCGCGGATCTCACGGGTGGATTCGTGCAAATCGAAGCCGGTCTTCAGCGTGAACGGCACCCGCGTGTAGAAATCCCGCCGCAGGCTGCCGTACGCCGTGCGCTGCAGGTCGTACGTCTTGTTCGCCTGCGTGTTGGCGGTTTGCATCGAATAGGTCGAAAGCGCGAACGGATCGACCACCGCCCCGGTCGTGGCGTCGGTCACCGTGATGCGCCGCGGCCGCAGATAGAAAATGTCGTCGAAGGCGATGTTGAGATTCGTGCGCTGCATGGCGACGATGCGGAAAAAGCCCTGGTCGATGTCGCGATTGTAGTCACTTTGCTGGGACAGCCCCAACCCAAGGTCGCCCTTCCACACCGGGCCCTCGTGCCGCCAGACGAACGTCGGCATATAGGTGCGGTTGAAACGATTTCGCTCCTGGTGGTTGGAGACCAGCGAGCCCGCCCCCGGCGCGCTGCGGGTGGAGAACGGCGTGAAGTCGCCGGCGAGCACGCGGTTCGTCTGGAAGTTCACGCTCGAGACCACGAACCGCCCGTCGAACGACGAGTACTGGAAGCCAAACGTCACGCGATCGCGCGCCGCGATCCGGTAGTCGATGGACGCGCCAATCGACCGTCGCGTCGTCACTTTCGGCGCATCCTGAATCAGGTAGCCGGAAAGGTAGGGCCGGTCGGGCGTGGTCGCCGCGAAGCTCGCGTTCGTGACGGCGCCGGCGCCGCGCCAGGTCGTCTGCGCCTGATCCTGCGGCGAGTAATTGGTCGAGATGCCCGCGGACAAGGTGAAGCCGAAGCGTTTGTTGACCGGCGCGACGTAGGCGAAATCGAGGCCGGGATGCACGTTGCGGGTGGGACTGGGCTTCGGTCCCGGCACCTTCTGAAAATCGCGGGCGTTGTCGCGCATCAGCAGGTACACGCTCGCGTTGAGCAGGGGCTTCGAACGCTCGAACGAGCTGCGCGGCACCATGTTCACCGAGCCGGCCAGCGCCGAACCCTGCGACTCCGGCGTCGGCGAATACGAGACCTCGATTCGCGAAAGATTGTTGATCGAGACCATGTCCGACTGGACCGCACGGTTCGTGCCGAGGTTGGCGGCCGCGGCGACGTTGAAACCGTCGACCATGACGGGCACGTTGTCCGACGGCACGCCATTGATCGAAATGTCGCGCGCGTTGCCGCCGGTGTAATCGATGGTGATGCCCGGAAGAAATTTCAGGAACTCGGCGGGATTGCCCTCCGCCACATTGCCGAATTCGTCCGTCGAAACGACGTTCCGGATGTTTGGGGCGAAACGCTGCTCGTTGATCGCGAGCGCCGCGGCGTCCATCTCGCGCGAGGTTTCCACGCGAAACTCGTCGAGCTTCACGATTAGGCTGTCCGGCTTCGCGTCACTCGTCGTCAACGTGATGTCGCGCTGGATGGTCTGGCCCGCCGTCACCGTGACGGCCTGCGTCTGCGGAGGCAGGCCCGTGTAGAAAACCGTGAGCCGCGCGGTGCCGGCCGGCACGTTCGTCAGGAGATAATTGCCGTCCCCGTCGGTGAACGTTTCCCGCGCGGCGCCCTCGACTGTGATTCGCGCGTTCGCGAGATACTCGCCGCCTCGTGACACGCGGCCTTCGATCGTGCCGGTCGCCGGGGCCTGGCCCTGCAGCCCGCTCAGGGCTGCGACAAGGCCCGCCAGCAGCAAAACAAACCGGAAGTTCAGTCGCAGACAGTACGCAGCGTTCATAAGATGAAGAGCTGGGCCGCGCACGCACGCGCCGCCGCACGCAGTGCAGCTCTGCGCTCGCGACCAAGCCAGGGTTAGGTGTGGCGAGCTTCGGCCGCGCCGCAAGCTGGCTCAAGTAAATATCCGCGGCCGCGGATCATTCCGGCAATTTCCGGCCGGCGCGCCCGCTCAACTCCCGGACCTTCGCCACCAGCACGGTTTCGGTCTCCGGCGTGAACAGCGCGTTGGCCGAGTAAATCCCGCGCGTCTCGTAGCCGCCTTCACTGATCACGCGGGCGGACGGAATGTAGCCGGAGACGTCGTTGCAATAGGCACTGATCCAGAGCTGCAGCGGACCGATCGCCTTCTCGATCATCGGGACGAAATCGACCACGACCTCGTTCGACAGTCCGACCCACGTCAGATCGCGGCCGAACTGCCACACGGCCACCGGCGCCGGATAGGTTTTCATCATCGGCGCGCCGCGCTCGAAGTCGTCGATCATCCTTTTCGCCGTCTCCTTTTCGCGCACGTTGCCCTTCGCGAGCATTTTTTCGAGTTCGGCCCGGGGCGTCGGCTGCACCGGCAGCGCCGCCCGATCGAAGACACAACGCAGCGGTCCGCGGACCGGCGCCAGCTTGGTCTCGAGCACTCGACACACCTCGGTGCCGAGCGTCGCGCCGTGCTGCCGCGCGAGTTCGACCGTGCCAAGCGGATACGGGTTGGCATCGCCGGCGCAGCCCAGGATGAACATCGCCTGCACGCCGGGCACCTGCTTTTCGACGAATCGTTGCGCGGCGCCGGCATAGTCGCCGGAGAGCATGTAGTCGTTCTGCGTGAGCGTGGTGTTGTGGCACGCATAGCCGAACAGCACCGCGCGCGGCTGGCCGTCGGCGCCGTCGATCCGGAGCACCGGCACGCTGCGATCGACGAGCCCGCGCGGATTCACCCCGAGCCGCACGCCGCGGGGCGTGAACTCGCGGCGGTTCATCGCAAAGTTCGCCACGCCGGTGCTCCAGGAGAGCTTGGCGGGCGCGAGCGCCTGCACCGCACGCACGACGAGTGCAACGAGCTTGTCCTGCACCTCCCGCGTGTAGGCCGCGGTGTTTTTCGCCCACTGCTCGGAAAAGAAGCCCCGCGGTTTCTCGCTCAAGTCGAGCGTGGGCGCCGTGTGGATGTGCGCGGAGTTGATGACGATCTGTTCGCGCTTGAGCCCGGTCTGCTCGGTGATCCGTGCGCAGATCGCCTCGCTGATCGCGGAGGCCATTCCGATCAGATCGGTCGTGATGATGACGCCGCGATTGCCCTGATCATCGGCGAGCACCAGCGCCTTCGCGAAAAGCTCATCCTCGACCCGATCGAAGGGATGACTCCGGGCGGCATAACCGGCGAGCATCAGCGGTTTTGACGGCGTAATGTTGACCGACGCCAGGCCGACCTGCCAGTCGGCGTCGGCCGCACGCAGCAGCGCGGGGAGCAGGAACAGCAAGGCATGGAGGCATTTCATGGGGCGATTGGTTCAGGTTAATTTGTCCGCAAACGCCGAGAGCGCCGCGACGCCGCCGGTGTGCCAGAACAGGATCGATTCACCGCGTTTGAACTCGCCGCGACGAATGAGATCGATCAATCCGCCCATGGCGCGGCCCGTGTACACGGGATCCAGCAGCAGCCCCTCGGTCCGCGCGACGGTGCGAATCGCGTCACGTTCGAGTTCGCCGACGATCGAGTACCCGCCACCGAGGTAATCCGCATTCGCCGTCACCCGCAGTTGCTCCGCCGTGACGTTCGCGCCGCCGAGCTTCGCCGCGGCGATCGCGAGCGGGGTGACGTGCGCCACGAGTTCCGCGACGGTCGCATCGATTGCCATGCCGAGCACGCAGCCGGCGTAACCGTGTGCGGCCGCACCGACGGCCAGCCCCGCGTGCGTGCCGCCGCTGCTGCTGGCGAAGACCATCGCATCAACGCGCAGCTGGGCCGCCGCAAGTTGCCCGAGCGCCTCCTCCATCGCGACCGCGTAGCCGAGCGAACCGAGGGCGTTCGAACCGCCGACTGGGATCAGGTAGGGTCGCGCGCCGCGACGCCGCAGATCTGCCATGACATCGTTCGCCGTCTCCTCACGCGTCCGCGCACCCGACCAATGCACCTGTGCGCCGAGCAGTTCGTCGAGCAGCAGATTCCCGAGCTGCTGTTCGGGCGCATGCCCGCGCAACACGAGCGAGCACTCGAGCCCGAGCTTCGCGGCGGCCGCGGCGGTTTGCCGGACGTGATTGCTCTGCGGTCCGCCGAGCGTGACGACGTGGTCGCATTTCTGCGCGAGGGCCTCCGCGAAAAGAAACTCCAGCTTCCGCACCTTGTTGCCGCCAGTCGCCAGTCCCGTCTGGTCGTCGCGCTTCACATAGATCGTCGGGCCACCGAGGTGCCGGCTCAACCGCTCGAGTCTTTCGATCGGCGTGGGCAGCTGCGCGAGAGGCAAACGGGGCGGGTAAGTCATGGGGGATTATCGCTCTGCATCGTGCACCAACGCGACTGATTCTAGGCGGCCAATCCTTTCGTCACAGAGTGCCTGGCGCGGCGCAGCCGCAACTGAACTCAAACTCCAATCTTTTTGAACAAAAGGTCACCAAGGAAACAAAGGCCACGGAGACGAACGACTCTTCGTTCTCTCTGTTGCCTTCTGTTCAATTTCCGAGGCTGAATCCACGCAAGCTGCAACGATCCTTTTCGATCCAACCGCAGAATACGCGGAAAACGGAGGCCGAGGGATTCCCATTGTTCTTATGCTCCCGCGTCTTCCGCGTGTTCCGCGGTTAACTTGTTCGGGGCGTTTCTTTCGGTTGCGGCTGCTCCGCGCCAGGACCTCTGTGTCCCACCAATATTGTTCTTTGGTTGCGGCCGCAGGCCGCGGTAGGACTCGATCAACGTTCGTCCGCGTTCGATCCGCTCGGCGCCCGTAGCAGCCGGCCCATCAGCGCGCAGGCGTGCACGGCCTGGCCCGCGTCCTGCCCGCGGTCGCCAAATGGAAAATGCCGCAACGCCTCCTCGCCGACCGCGAGGCCTTCCGCGACATGGCCGGTGCCGATCAAGGAAAGCGCGAGCTGGAACCCGCGGCGCGGATCCTCCGCCACGGTATAGTGCGCCGGCGTGCCGGCAGTGCGGCGACGGTTCGTCGACTGCCCCTTGTTCGGATCCGTCGCGGGCACGATCACGGTGTGCGCGAAACCGCCGGCCTTTCCCAAAGCGCGCCGAAACGAAGTGCCCTCCAGCGGCGCGCCCAGCTCGCGCCATTGGACGAGTTCGCAAATCGTGAGCATGAAATAGCCCCACACGTCTTTTTCCTTCGGATCGTTGCCCGTGAGCCCGTAGTGCCAGAACCCGTCGGCTTCCTGCGCGGGTACGAGTTGTTGCTCGAAACACCGGGCGGCTTTGGCCGCGAGCCGCGCGGCGAGTTCGGGCTCGAGCCGACGCATGCTGACCGCCGTGATACCGGCCGCCGACACCATCGCCGCATTCTTGTTGATCGGAGAAGGCTTGCTCAACGGCTGCTTCGGTTCGCCGGTCCGGACATCAATCGTGGCCGCCCACCACCCCTGCTCGTTCCACGGATAGCGGTCGATGATGCCCGCGAGATAACGCAGCGCGTCGTCGCGATTCGGCTCGCGCCGGTAGATGTACGCCAGTGCCGAGGTGTACCAGCCGAACGCCGGCGGTCCGCCGCCGGAAATGTCTTCGCCGGTGCTGCGGGTCTTTTCCTTGATGTAGAGCACGCCGAACTTCGTGGCCCGCAGTTCGGCCAAAATCGCATCCGCGATCTTGAGCGCGGCACCATGATACTCGGTCTTGCGCGTAGCTTCGAAGGCGAGCTCGAACGCCAGCGCGGTCATGCCGGCCGCGCTCTTGCCTTTCAGCGCCGTCAACTTCGCCGGCTCCGCCAGCAATTCATCGAGGTGTCGCGTGGTCGCCGCCTGTAACTTCGCAGCGAAGGCCGGCGCGGCGTCGCTTGTCACAACGCCCGGCTCGGTGGCGACCGCACCGCGCAGGCACAGGCCGGTCAACGCCAGGAGCAACGCGCAGCGGGGAATTCGCACCCGGGCGGTCTCGCGCAAACCGACCCGCGCGGCAATCGGAATTGCGCGATAGCATTGCGCGGCATCGCTGGCCTTCATAGTGCTCGGCCATGATGTCGTTGCGATTTTCCGCCTGCGCTCTCCTCTCGGGATTGCTCTCCACCGTCGCCGCGTTCGGCGCCGATCTGCGCGCGCTGGGCGCGAAAGGCGACGGCCGGGCCGACGACACCGACGCGATTCAGCAGGCGGTCAACGCCGGCGGCAGCGTGCAGTTACCCTCCGGCGCGTACCGCATCACGCGGCCGATCACGATTGAGCTGGAGAAAACCGGGTTCGTCGCGCTCACCGCCGACGGCACGGCACGCGTGATCATGGCGGGGGCCGGTCCGGCGTTTCAATTCATCGGCACGCACGCCGGTTCGGCCGACCCGCAGCAGTTCAAACCGAATGTCTGGGAGCGGCAGCGGACGCCGCGGGTCGAGGGACTCGAAATCGTCGGCGCGCACGCCGAGGCCGACGGCCTCGCCGCCACCGGCACGATGCAGCTTACGCTGCACGCGGTCGTCGTGCGCGAGGCGCGGCACGCTGTCCGGCTCCACGGGCGCAATCGCAACATCATCATCAGCGATTGCCATTTTTATCACAACCGTGGCATCGGCGTGTTCTACGACCACGTCAGCCTGCACCAGAGCAACATCGTCGGCTCGCACATCAGCTACAACGCCGGCGGCGGCATCGTCGTGCGCGGCGGCGACGTGCGCAACATTCACATCGGCACGTGCGACCTCGAGAGCAACATGGCCGCTGGCTCACCGGCCACCGCCAACGTGCTGCTCGACTGCACCGGCGGGAGCGTCGGCGAGGTCGCGATCACCGGCTGCACGCTGCAGCACAACCCGAACGGCCCCGACTCGGCCAATATCCGGATCATCGGCCACGGCATCCAGACCGCGGCGAACAGGCAGCCGACGAACGAAGGCCACGTCACCATCACCGGCAATGTGCTCAGCGATGTGCAGGTGAACGTCCACCTCAAGGGGGTGCGCGGCGTGACGCTGACGGGGAACACGTTCTGGATGGGCTTCGCCCACGACCTCCTGGTTGAAGACTCGAGCAATGTCGTCGTCGGCCCGAATAATTTCGACCGCAACCCGCGTTACGAAATGGGCCGCACCTCGGCGCGCGGCGGCATCCGGTTTCAGAATACGCGCGACTGCACTTTGAGCGGGCTGCACGTGAACGGCGTCCGGCATCATCCCGCCGCCGTCCTGCTCGAGGGCTGCACGCGGCTCAACGTATCCGGACTCACCATTCTCGACTGTGACGGGACGGGGCTGCAGCTCACGAACACGTCGCTCACCCGCGTCACCGGCTGCGTGATTCGCGACGACCGCGGTGCCAACGCCTCGGCGCCGCTGGTGGTGAGCGGGGGCAGCAAGAACACCGTAGCCGGCAACTCGCTCGATCGCGCCGCTAAAATCGACGCCGGCGCCGGCGGCGCACGCGACAACGAGATTGTCGGGCGCTGACGCGGTGTAGGGCGGGGTCTCCGCACCCCGCCGAATTTGAATAGTGATGTGCGGCGGCGGGGTCAGGTGACCCCGCCCTGCATCGATTCCTTCTTGAGCGCGCCGCGCCGTGACGCAAGCTGCGGCCACCTTAACCCCGCTCTTTTTATGCCGCGTATCGCTCTTTCGCGCCTCGCTACCGCGTTCGCCATCGGCGCTGGCCTCACGTTGGCCAGCCTGTCCGCCGCCGAGTCCGCCACCCTGACCGGCACCGTCAACAACGCGGCGACGAACAACCTGCTCGAAGGCGCGCGGGTGGAGGTGCCGCCCCTCGGCTTGGCGGCGCTGACCGACCACACCGGGCGCTACGTGCTCGCCCTGCCGCCCGGGACGCACGAAGTCGTGGTGTCGTACATCGGCCTGGATGCGGTTCGCCAGCAGTTCGTGCTCGCGCCGGGTGAGCGCGCGACCCGCGACTTCGATCTCACCACCGGCATCTACAGGATGCAGCAGTTCACGGTCACCGGCGAACGCGAGGGCGATGCCGCCGCCATCACGGCCTATCGCAACTCGGAAAACCTGAAGAACATCGCGGCGACCGACTCGTTCGGGAACCTGCCGAACATGAACGCAGGCGAAGTCGCGATTCGGCTCCCCGGCATCTACGGCGAGCTCGATGCCGGCGGCAACCTCTCGGGCTTCACGGTCCGCGGTCAGCCGTCGGGGCTCAACATGGTGACGATGGATGGCGGGCTGATGACCGGCCAGAATGGCGCGACGTCGCGCGGCATCTTCGTGAACAACATCACGGCCGCGATGTACGAGCAGGTCGAGTTGATCAAGGGCCACACGCCGGACAAGGGCGCCGACTCGCTCGGCGGGACGATCAATTTCAAGAGCCGCTCGCCGCTCAGCATGCGCGAGAAACGTCGGATCAACTACACGTTTTCGCTGCGCGTCGCCCCGTCGTTCACGCAGCAGATCCCGATTCGCGAGCAGCATCGCACCCACGGCCTGGCGAATCTGTCGTATCAGGAAGTCTTCGACGTGCTCGGCGGGCACCGCAACCTCGGGGTCGTCGTCAACCTCTTCGACAGTGAAACGGCGATCGGCTCATTCTTCACGCAGCGCGATTTTCAGAACACCCCGTCGGCCCCGGCGTACCTCTGGGACTATAGCACGAGCGACCTCTACAATCATCGCCGGCAGAAGACGCTCAACACGAACATCGACTACCGGCTTTCACCGCACACGAAGTTCTCTTTTCGCGGTGCCTACATCGATCATTCGGAGGTGTTTCGGCGGCTGTACGAGACGCGCGCCTACACCGGCAGCCAGAACCAGAACACCGTCCCGAGCGCCACCACGAGCATCGTGCCCGGCTACACCAATCGCATCACCACGGTGCGCCCCGTCGCCACCTCCACCATCGATGTCACGATGACCGGCCCGAACAACTTCTTCAACCGGCTGCGCAAGGCCGACGGTGGTGCCGAGCACCAATGGGGGCCATGGCAGATCGACTACAACGCGAGTTACACGCAGACCCACATCAACATCGGCAACGGCGAAGGCGGCGTCCTCGTCAACCGACTCACCGGCGCCGGCTGGATCCTCGATCGGACGGAATCGGACCTGTATCCGAAGTTCATTCAGAACGGCGGGCCGGATTTCACCAATCCCGCGAACTACCGGCCGGCGCCGAACGGCCTTTCGAACGGCAACAACCAGCAGTTTCAGGAGGTGACCGAGGCCCGCGCCGAGGTGCGTTACACGCTGCCCATCACCGCGCCCGTGACGGCGAAGGCCGGCGTGCACTGGCGCGAGCAACACGTGGGCCAACGAAATGCTTCGCGCCGCTGGAGCTACATCGGGACCGGCCCGCTGCCGGCGGATCCCACCCTGGTGATGATGGAAGAGCGCAAAACGGGGCGGAATACGCCGCAGTGGGAAACATCGTGGTTCATCCACGGGCGCGAGCTGGCCGATCCGACCCTCTGGCGGGAGGACCTCTATTTCCGCGAGACGACGAAATACACCGGTTTCAGCGATGTCACCGAGAAGGTGACCGCGCCCTTCGCCATGGCGCAGGGCAAACTCGGGCGCGACGGCTGGCTCGGACGGACGGGTTTCCTCGGCGGAGTCCGTTGGGAAAAAACCGAGAACGAAGCCTTTGGCTGGGTCCGGGCGCGGGCGCTGAGCACGGCGGCGCAACAGGCCGCGGACCCGGTCGGCTCCGCCCAGCGCGACTACGCGAACAACCGCCGCGAGGTCGGGGGCAGCTACACGAAATCTTTCCCCAGCGTGCACCTGTCACATGACTGGACGCAAAATCTGAAGACGCGGCTGAGCTGGTCGACCAGTTTTGGCCGGCCGCGCTTTGGCAATCTCAATCCCAGCGAAACGCCGTCGGAAACGAACAAGACCGTCACGATCAACAACCCCGCGCTCCTGCCGCAAACCGCACAGAACTGGGACGCGACGCTCGAGTATTATTTCGAACCGGTCGGCAACCTGACCGTTGGCTGGTTTCACAAGAAGATCCGCGACTACATCGTCAGCGGAATCGACTCGGGCACGATCGGCGCGGGCGCCGACAACGGCTTCAACGGCGAATACCCCGGCTGGACGATGCTCACCTCCGCCAACGCGGGCACGGCTTTCGTGCAGGGCTGGGAGTTCAGCTACCAGCAGCAGTTCACGTTTCTCCCCGGATTCCTGAAGGGCCTGAGCGGGCTTGTGAATTACACGGTGCTCGACACGCACGGCAACTTCGGCGGCGGGGGGAGCCTTTCCACCGGCCAGGTCGCCGGCTTCGTGCCGCGGACGGCCAACGCGAGCCTGACGTGGCGGTATCGCCGGTTCAGCACGCGGCTGCTGGTGAACTATGCCGGCACGTTCCTGACGAATTACAATGCGACGAGTCCCGCGCGAAATCTGTACCGGCTCGATCGCACGCTGACCAACCTGGGCTTCTCGTATCAACTGCGCCCAGCGGTGAACCTGACCCTCGACATCGACAATCTGACGAACGTGCCGCAGCGCCGGTATCGCGGGATTCCGGATCAAATGGAGTATTTCAATTACCCGGGCACGGGCGTTACCGTGGGCGTGAGCGGCCGATTCTGAGCTATGCAGTTGGTTTAAGGTGGAACGCGATCTCCGAGCGCGTTCTGGCAGCGGCCGCGGACAGACCGCGCCCGGAGGTCGCCGCCCACCATTTCCCGTCCGTTGGCTGAGAGAGAACTTTCGAGCAGGCCCTGCTTTGGCGATCTGGGCCGTATGCACGTAGTCGAAAGCATCCGCCGATGTCAGAAGGCGGACGAGCAGCGAAGTCGGGGAAAGCTCAGTGAGCGTTTCAAAAAACTGGGAAAATCGAGCCTGCCGTGCGCAAAACGCTCATATCCACTGTCTGTCCACGCGCACCGCACTACGCACTACGTTGGGTCCGCCGTTTTTTCGCATGCTCGATTACCACGTCGATTCCGTCCGCCGCCTTGTCGTCACGCGCGCCATCGGTCACGTGACGGTGACGGAAGTCGCGAACCACATCATCCGGCTGATGTGCGACCCGACGTTCAAACCGGATTTGAACGCGATGATCATCGCGGCCGACGTCAACGCGGTGCCGAGCGCGATGGAAATCGCCGCCATCGGCCCGCTGGTACGGGCGTGGAGCCGGCGGCGGGTGGGCGCAAAATGGGCGTTTGTGCTGCCGAACCGCGCGACGCGCGATTTCGTCGAATCGGTGCTGGCGGCGGCGCGGCTGCCGTCGGTCAGCACGCGGTGTTTCACCTCCGAAGACGCGGCGCTCGAGTGGCTGGACCCCGGACAGGCTACGCTGGCCGCGCCGGCGACGAAGCCGGCTGGTGCCGAAAGCGCCCTGGCGTGAGCCACGTTGCCGCGTTCGCGCGGCGTCAACCGCAGCCAGGACGACACGGCGGTCGTCCCTCCAGGAAGAAATTCGTACTTGGAGGGCCCGCCTCCGTGCGAGCCCCGCTTTGACGGCGTGCTCCACGCTTTTGACTTCGGCGTCGACCCGCCAACAGTCGGCGAATGGCTACGAGCCAGGAACGCGAGCAGTGGACGCACGGGGAAATTGTCGCGGGGGCGCGGCGGTCCCTGCTCGCCGAGCTCGAGCTCGACGCGACGGAGCTCGGCCAGGCGTTCGTCGAATCGCCAATCGGGCCGCGCGTGCGCGTCGGCGGCGTGCGCGCAGGGCTCGCGCGTTTTGCGGCGGAGCGCGTCGCCGAAGTTGGCGCCGGCTTGCGGTACGGCGGTTACACCGACGCGAGCGATGAGGTGACGCTGCAACTCCCGGCCCAGGTCGCCGTGCGGGCCGGCCTCGCGCTGCCCGTCCTGGCCGAGTTGCCGTTGAAACTCATCCCCTTCGTCACCGATGTCGCGGTCCGCGGTGCCGCCGCGGTGTCGGCCGATCTGCTCGGCCGGAAAAGCCCCGGCACCCGCGAGGTGGAACGCCGGCTGCGGGCGACGCCACCTGGTTATGCCGGTTGGGAAATCCTCGCGGCCGAGGACGTCGCGCGCGCGTTCGCCCCGCCCCCGCCGCTGCTGGGCGACCGCAAGGACCTCTACCATCGTATCCGACTCGCGTGTACGTACGCGGTCGATCGCACGCTGCTGGACAACCTGGCGCGATTGAACCCGGGGTTCGTCGACTATCTGCAGTGTTTCCCCGTCGCGCGCTCGCTGCCGCGCAAGGTCGTCGCCTGGCTCGGCCCGACGAACTCGGGCAAGACCCACCGCGCGGTCCTGGCCCTCGCGGCGGCGAAAAGCGGCATGTACCTCGGTCCGTTGCGGCTGCTCGCCCTCGAGCAGCGCGACCGGCTCGCCGAGCTCGGCACCGCCTGTTCGCTCATCACGGGCGAGGAGCGCGACGTGCAGTCGGAGACCCACTCGGCCCGCACGGTGGAGATGACGGATTTTTCACGGCGGTTCGAGGTCTGCGTGCTCGACGAAATGCAGCTGACGTTCGACCGCGACCGCGGCTGGGCGTGGGTCGCGGCGTACTGCGGCGTCGCGGCCGACACCCTGATCGTCACCGGGCCCGCCTCGGCGGAGCCAGTCATCCGGCGGCTCGCCGGACTGTGCGGCGACGCGGTCGAAGTCCATCACCTCGCGCGGCAGGGGACGCTCGCCTACGAAGGCGTGATCGACTGGCGGCGCGTGCCGCCGCGTTCGGCCGTCATCGGTTTTTCGCGCGCGATGGTGCTCGAGCTGAAGGCGATGTTCGAGTCGTGCGGCCTGCGCGTGTCGGTGATTTACGGCGGGCTTTCGCCGGAGGTGCGGCGGAACGAGGCGCGGCGGTTCCGGGAGGGGGAATCCGACATCGTGTGCGCCACCGATGCGATTGGGCTCGGACTCAACCTGCCGCTCGATCGGGTGATCTTCTACGAAACCGACAAGTTCGACGGCGAAATCAACCGGCCGCTCACCGACGCCGAGCTGATGCAAATCGCGGGACGCGCCGGGCGCGGGCCGGGGTCGGACGGATGGGTCGCGGCGTTTTCCACGCGCGACGGCCGCCGCATCGAGGCGGCGCTCGCCGAACCGCAACGGACGCCGGAGGCGGAGCAGCTGCCGGCCGCGCCGACCCAGATGCATGTGCGCGCCATCGCCAATCACCTCCAACTCGATCGGCTTGCACCCATCCTCGAATTTTTCCGCACCCGGCTGACGTTTCCGGACGGGACGTTCTTTCCCGATGTGCAGGAGGACGTCTTCGCCGCCGCCGAGTTGGTGGACACGTACGCGCCGACGCTGCCGGTGGAGCAGCGCTACGCCCTCGCCTGCACGCCGATCGATCTCGACGAGCACCTCTTTCGCAGCGTGTTCAGCGAGTGGCTGGAATTACTGGCGGCGGGCAAGCAGGTGAAGTTTCCGCGCCGGCTCGATGGCCACGGGGGATTGGAAGAGCTCGAGGAGGCGCTGAAGCTCATCACGATCTACCGCTGGCTCGCGTTGAAATTTCCCGAGGCGTTCACGGACGGCGCGCACGTCGAGGAATTGCGGCGCGACGCGACGGAGCAGACGCAGGCGATCCTGCGGCGGAACTGGGGCAAGCAAGGCATGGCGCGCCGTGAATGCTCGCACTGCGGCCGCGCCCTGCTCCCGAGCTCGCCGTACCGAGTCTGCCGCGAGTGCCACCTCGAAGGCTGGGGTTGAGGCTCCCGCGTGACCCAGCGTGCCGGCCGGCCGCACCGTTCCGCTCCGAATCAGCGGTGCCTTCCATGTCGGATGATGTCCCAAATGACATACAGCCCGAGGATGGCCGAAAGCAAATAGCCCACGATGCCGAGCGCGGGATAGCCGAGCAGGTGCGGCTCGATGCCGGTCGTGACGATCAGCGATGAGCCGATGATCAGCGCGCCGATGATCACGCCGAGCGCGATGCGATTGGCGGCCACGCGCACCGCCTCGTCGTGCGCCTCGAGGCCGCGGTGCTGCAGGTTGATCGCGAGGTTGTCGTGCTCGAGCCGGCGCACCAGCCGGCGCAACTCGAACGGCAGATCCTGCAGGCCCAGCAACGTGTGCCGCAGCATCTCGCGCGTCCGCCGCAGGACCAGCCGGGGATTCGTCCGCTCGCGGTAGAGTTCGCGCAGCGCCGCTTCGGTATGTGGCCGCAGGTCGAAATTCGGATCCAGCATCCGGCCGACCTCCTCGATCGAAATCACCGCCTTCGCCATCAGCGCGTAATCGCGCGACAGGGTGATCCCGTTCTGGCCGAAAATGAACAGCAGCCGCAGCATCGCGCGGCCAATCGCCTGGCGGCCGATCGAGAAATTCAGCTCCTCGCGCAACGCGAGCGTGACCTCTTTCTCCATCGCGCGCAGATCCGGTCGCGCGTCCACCGGCGCGAGGTCGGCGGCGATTTGCACCACGCGCTCGTTGTCCGGCTCGACGGCCGCGATCCAAAAATCCGCCAGCGCATGGCGCAGGCGCCGTGTCAGGTGACCCACGAGCCCCCAATCGAGAAAGCAGAGCCGTCCGTCGCTCGCCACGAAGATGTTCCCCGCATGTGGGTCGCCGTGGAAAAACCCGGCGATGAACACCTGGCGGATCAGCGACGCGGCGCCCTCGGCGGCGAGCTGTTGCCGCTGCGCGAGCGGCAGCGCCAGCGCCGCGCTGACGGGCGAGCCAATCACGCGTTCCATCACGAGCACGCGCTCGCTGCTGAATTCGGTGAAAACGCGCGGCGCGAACACGCGCTCGGGGTGCGGATTGAGCGTGTTGAAATATTGCTGGTTGCGCGCCTCGTGCCGGAAATCCAGTTCGCGCAGCACGCCGTCGCGCGCCTCCGCCACGACCGCCGGCAGATCGAACGGGTGCAGCCCGGCCACGCGTTCGTGCAGTTGACCGGCCAGCCACTGCGCGAGATCGAAATCGGTCTGCATCCGCCGCGCCAGATCCGGTTTCTGGATTTTCACTGCGACCGCGGTGCCATCGAGGAGCCGCGCGAAATAAACCTGCGCCAGCGACGCGGACGCGACGGGCTGCTCGTTCCATTCGGCAAACACCTCGGTGGGTTCGTGGCCGAGCGCCGCCGTCAACACCGGCCGCATCACGTCGAAGGGCAGCGGCTGCACGCTGTCCTGCAGCTTGCGCAGCTCGAGAATGATGTCGTGCGGCACGACATCGGGCCGCATCGAGAGGAGCTGGCCGAGCTTGACGAAGGTCGGCCCGAGTTCCTCCGCCGCGAGCCGGATGCGCTCGCCCGCGCTGCGGCGCACCGGCTGATGCGGCTTCAGCCGCTGCCAGACTCCCGCCGGCAGATCGATTTGGCTGAGCAGGTCCGCGAAACCATGCCGCGCGAGCACCGCGAGAATTTCCTTCGCGCGGACGGCGTGGTTCAGGACATTGAACGCTCTCACCCGCTCGTCGGCCGCTGCGAGGTCGGTGGGGGCGGCGCACCGGCCGCTTCGAGCGCGGCCACCCGCGCCTCGAGCGCGGCGATCCGCTCCTGCGTCCGCCGCTCTGCGCCGGTGAATTTCTCCCGCAGCATGTCGTTGAGCTGCTGGCTCATCGTCTCGAACTCGCGGCGGCCTTGCTCCGCAATTCTTTCCGCCATCTGACGCGCCTCGGCCGAGGAGACCTTGCCCTGCTTCACGAAATCGCCGAGCGCGGCTTCGACCTTGTCCTTGGTAATCACCGCTGCGCCGACTCCGGCCAGCAGCGTCTTTTTGATCATGTCGATCATAGCAATGAACGAGTTAGCCCGCCAGTCGCGCCGAAGCAAGGCGGGCCGTGGAATGATGCGGCCGGGGCGGCTGGCTACCCGGTCGGCGGGGCGCGTGATTTTTCCTCGTGATCCCTGTGCACCGCATCGGATTCCGCACGGTGCCAAATCCCGACTGGCGCCGACGAAAACGTGGGGAACGTTACCGGCACAATGATCGGAAATCTCCTCACGCTCGCCAGCGCCGCTGGCGCCTTCGCCCTCGCCGCGCTCGTGTTGCAGAACCTGTTGGCCCGTCGCGTGCGCGTGTTGGCGCGGCCGCGCACGCCGCCGTCCGACGTCGAACTGAGCTGAGTCCGCCCTCCGCTGACCGAGTGAACCGAGTAACTCCTGGACGCACGCCTGCGTCCGTTTCCCGGGTGTTGTCCACGCTTCTTCGTCTCCTCGCGACCCTGATCGCCGCCGCAGCAGCCGGCCGACCCGCGTGGGCGTATTCGCTGACGGGCACGCGTTGGACGAGCACGACGACGACGATGCAGCTCCAATTGGGGGCCACCCCCGGCACGCTGCTCGATGGCTTCAGTTCGTGGAACGCCTCGGCGGAGGATGCGTTCATGGTGTGGAACAGCAACCTGGCCAACCTGAGGTTTGCCGTCGTACGCGACTCCACTGCCCCCCGCGCCGAGGGGAATCGGATCAACAACGTCTTATTCAACACCGACGTCTACGGCGACGCCTGGGGCGCGAACGTGCTCGCCGTCACCCTCACCTGGTCCAGCGGGACGAACACCACGGAGACCGACGTGCTGTTCAACAGCCTCCTGGCGTGGAACTCCTATCGCGGCGGCCTCCGCACGACCGGGACGGGCGCGGCGATGTACGATTTTCACCGGGTGGCGCTGCACGAATTCGGCCACGTGCTCGGCCTGGATCATCCCGACCAGTTCGGCCAGACAGTGACGGCGATCATGAACAGCCGTATCACCTCATTGGATGCGCTGGCGGCCGACGATATCTCCGGCGCGCAGTCGATCTACGGTATCGCGGCGGGCGCCGTCGCGCCGCCGACCATCACCAGCCAGCCGATCAGCCGCTCGGTCACGGCGGGCCAGGCCGCCGCCTTCACGGTCACCGCGAGTGGCAGCGCGCCGCTCACCTACCAGTGGTTGAAGAACAGTGCGGGGATCGCGAACGCGACCAGCGCCACGCTGAGTTTCGCCAGCGCCGCCCTGACCGATGCCGGCATTTACACGGTGAACGTCACGAACAACGCCGGCTCGGTCACGAGTTCGCCCGCGACGTTGACCGTGACCGCGCCGGTCGCCCCCACGCCGCCCGTTACGACCACCCCACCCGCGCCGACGACGCCCACCGGGCCGGTCGTCACCGCCCCGGCCGCCGTCGCGCCCACCATCACCACGCAGCCGCGGGCGCAAGTCGCCAATGCCGGGGCGACGGCGAGCTTCCCCGTGGTCGCGAGCGGGACCGCGCCGCTATCGTACCAGTGGCGCAAGAACAACGTTCCGCTGACCGGCGCCGTCAACGCGACGCTCACGCTGACCGGCCTCCAGTCGGCCGACGCCGGCACCTACACCGTCTTCGTCTCGAACGCGGCCGGCTCCGTGACGAGCGCCGGCGCGGCGCTCACGGTCAATCTGCCGCCCGGGATCAGCGCCCCGCCCGCGGATCAAACCGTCCTCCTCGGCGGCCGTGCGAGTTTTTCCGTCGCGGCCACCGGCACCGGCCCGCTGAGCTACCAGTGGCGAAAAAACAGCACCGACCTCCCGAATGCCACGAACGCGACGCTCACGCTGGACCCCGCAAAACTCTCCGATGCCGGCGGCTATTCGGTGGTCGTCACGAATGCCGTAAGCTCCGCCGCCAGTGCGTCCGCGCAACTGACGGTGATTGGGCCGCCGACCATCGCCGCCGCGCCCCAGCCACAGACGATCAGCAACGGCGATCGCGTGGTGTTGACGGTGACGGCGACGAGCGGCGTGACCGCTTCGTATCAATGGCTCAAGGACGGCATCGAGATTCCGGGCGCGACGGGCGCCACCCTGTCGATCGACGCCGCCCGCCCGACGGACAATGCGGCGTATGCCGTGCGGATCACCAATGCCGCCGGTTCGATCACTTCGCCCACCGCGGCGCTGACCGTGAAGTTCAGCCGGCTGACCAACCTCTCGACGCGCGGCTTCGTGCCCGCCGGCGGGGCGCTGACGCCGGGGTTCTATATCCGGGGCGGCGAACCGAAATCGCTGCTCGTGCGCGGCGTCGGCCCGACGCTGTCGCTCTTTGGCGTCGGCACCGCGCTCGGTGCGACGAACCTGGAGGTGGTCGCACAGGAATCGGCGGCGGTCGTCGCGTCGAACACTGCCTGGCGCGGCACGCCAACGCTCACCACGGTCTTCGCGAAAGTCGGCGCATTCCCGCTCGCGGCGGACTCGAAGGATGCGGCGGTGCAGGCGAGTTTGCCGCCGCGCAGCTACACCGTTCGCATCACGCCGGGCGATGCCGCGATGTCGGGCATAACGCTGGCGGAGATTTACGACGTGGACACGCTTGTCGGCAGCGCGTCGCAACTGGTGAACCTCTCCACGCTCGGCTTCGTCGGCAGCGGCGACAACGCGCTCACCGCCGGTTTCGCGATCAGCGGCAACGCGCCGAAGCGCCTGCTGATTCGCGCGATCGGCCCGGGCCTCGCCCCGTTCGGCGTGGCGAACGCCCTCCCGGATCCGCAACTCGGGCTCGTGCCGCTCGGCGGCAGCGAACCCATCGCGACCAACGACGACTGGCCGGACCTGGTGAATGTCCGCGCGGCTTTCTCGGCCGCCGGGGCCTTCACGCTGCCGGCCGGCAGCAAGGATGCGGCGCTGGTCATCACACTCGAGCCCGGCGCGTACACCGTGGTCGTTTCCGGCGTGAACGGATCCGCCACCGGCAACGCGCTGGTGGAAATCTACGATTTGGATCCGTAGGGATCGGATGGCGACGGGGCCTCGGGAAAGTTTTCGCATTCCTGGAGGGACGACCTCCGTGTCGTCCGCGGCCCGCGCAGAGGCGGGCCCTCCAAAACATCAGCAAATAATTATGACGCTCTGTTTATTTACCTCACCTGCCCGCGCAGGCGGACTTCCTTCAGCAGCGCCTCCAGCTCCGCGACCTTCTCCGGTTGCGCCGCGTGCAGGTTGTTCCGCTGCGCGAGGTCGTGCGCGAGGTCGTAGAGTTCGCCCGGCCGATCGTTCGGCCGGTAGCCGTATTCCTGGTTGAACCACGGCGGCACGCGGGTGATTGCACCGCTCTTCGCCGCGACCAGCAGCCAGTTGTCGTGCCGGACGGCGTAGTGGTCCACATTCGTATTGTGAACGATCGTGCGCCGCGGGCTCGGCGCGCCCGCCTTCCAGACCGGCGTGAGATCGTAACTGTCCTCCGCCGCGCCCGGTGGCAGCTTCGAACCGGTCGCGGCGGCAATCGTCGCAAAGAGATCGACCTGGCTGATCAGCGCGTTGCTCACCGCCCCGGCCCGCACCTGGCCGGGCCAGCGCACGATGAACGGCTCCCGGTGGCCGCCCTCCCACAAGTCGCGCTTCACCCCGCGCAATTGCCCGGTGCTGCGGTGCTGGAAATTGTGGATCCGGTCGTAGGCGTAGCGCTCGGGCCCGTTGTCCGCCGTGAAAATCACCAGCGTGTTCTGCGCGAAACCCTGGCGTTCCAGCTCCTGCAGGATCCGACCAACGCTCGCGTCGGTCTGCATGACGTAATCGCCATACCCGCCGGCCTCCGATTTGCCCGCGAACTCGCTGGCCGGCACGATCGGCGCGTGCGGCGACGTGAAGGGCACGTACAGGAAAAACGGCTGGCGCTGCCCGCGCTGCTTCCCGATCCACTCGACGGCCTTCTCGGTGAGCTTCGGCATGACCGCGTGAAAATCCCACCCCGTCACCATCGGGCCCGGCCGCGTCTCCCAGTTGCCTTCGGCGGGCTTCGTCGGGAGATTCGCGGTCAGCAGCGAGGCATCGGGCGCGGCGAGCACGCGATCGTTTTCGAACCAGGTGTACGGCGGAAAATTCGGCACATCGTCGCCGAAGTAGTAATCGAAGCCGTTGTCGATCGGCCCGCCCGGAATCCGCTCTGACCAATAGAAGGCATCGGCCGGGTATCCGGTCGTCGGATTCGCTTTCGCCCCGGGTTTCTTGATCGCGTCCCAGTTCCAGCCGAGGTGCCACTTGCCGATGCACGCCGTCCGATAGCCGTTTTGCTTCAGCATGCCGGGCAGCGTCGGTTCGCCCGCATCGAAGACCGAAGGTTCGAACGAGTTGACGATCGCGTGGAATTTCCGCCAGTGAAACCGGCCGGTCAGCAGCGCATACCGGCTCGGCGAACAGATGCCGGACGAACTGTGGGCGTCGTTGAACCGCGTGCCCTGGCGCGCCAGCTGGTCGAGATGGGGCGTCGCGATCTTCGCGTCGGGATTCTGGATCGAGAGGTCGCCGTAGCCCATGTCGTCGGCATAGAGAATCAGGATATTCGGCCGCCGGTCGTCGGCGGCGGACATTCCCGCGTCCACCAGCGCCGTGGCGGCCATGAGCAGCAGCACTCGTTTCATGCGGCCAGCAATAGAGTTTCGGCCGGCAGGCGCGAGCTTGTCCGCAATTGCATAACGGCAAAGCCCTGTAGGGCGGGGTCTCCCGACCCCGCCGCTCGCCGACACCCGCTACTCTGTAGCCGGGGTCGCCGACCCCGGCCGGCCGGCCTCAGCGAGGCCGGCGACACCTCGGCAGTGCGATCGATCATCCGGCGGGGTCGGGAGACCCCGCCCTACATCGAGCTCACCTATTCGAACCACTTTTTCCAAACCGAGACATCGGTGTCCGCGGCTCGCACACTCTGCGGCGCCGGGGGCTTTGGGCCGTCGACCAACTGCATCGGCCGGCGATCGCGTTGCAGCGCGGCATCGAAATCGGCTGCGAGCTTCGTCAGCCGCGCGACAATCTCCGGATGCTCCGTGGCGACGTCATGCGCTTCCGCCAAGTCGCCCCGCAGGTTGTAGAGTTCCGGCGTCGCGAGCAACCGGTGCTGGTTTTCGAAGACCTGCGGCTGATGCTCAAACCAGAGGCTGACCGGCCGCGGCTCCGGCCGCCGGTCGACTCTCAGGAAAAGCTTCCAGTCCCCGTCGCGGATGGCCTGGAGCTGGTAGCCGAAGTAATGGTACAGCGGTTGCGCGGGGGCCGTCGCGAAGTCCCGCCCGAGATCGCGGCCGTCGTACGTCCGACCGGCCGGCAGCGTGCCCCCGGCCAGGTGTACGAACGTAGGATACAGATCGAGGTGTGAGACCGCCGCGGCCGACTCGCGGCCCGCGGCGATCGTCCCGGGCTGCCACGCGATCATCGGAATGCGGATGCCACCCTCGAAGGTCGTGCCCTTGCCTCCCCGCAACGGGCCGTTGCTACCGGCGAACGAGTGGCCGGCGAAGCGCTCGCCGCCGGCCGGCGTCTTCGCCCTGGCCTTGGCCTTCCCCGCGGGCGGACTTCCGCCGCGGCGCGGGGCGCCGTTGTCGCTCGTGAAAATCACCAGCGTCCGCTCCGCGAGACCGAGTTCGCGCAGGGTATCGAGAATCAGGCCGGTGCTCGCATCAATTTCCTCGACGACATCGCCGTAAAGTCCCGCCTGCGATTTCCCGAGGTAGGGCTCGGTCGCGTACTGCGGGACGTGCGGCATGGTGTGCGGCAGATAAAGGAAGAAGGGCCGCGCGCGATTCGCGCGGATGAACGCGATCGCCCGCTCCGTGTAACGGCGCGTCAGTTTCGATTGATCGACCGGCGCCTCGACGATCCGATCGCCATCGATCAACGGCAGCGGCACGAGCCCCATCACCTGCATGAACGGCGCGCCGACCGGCCACTCGGTCGAGTCGTTGGCGTAAGGCAGCCCATAATACACGTCGAAGCCCTGGCGCTGCGGCCGGAAGGGCGCGTCCCAGCCCAGGTGCCACTTGCCGATGCAGGCGGTGGCGTAACCGCGTTCCTTCAGCCGTTCGGCCAGCGTGATCTCCGCCGCAGGCAGGCCGTGATGTTCGGCCGGAAACATCACATAGGGCAGTCCGCAGCGCGCCGGCAGCCGGCCCGTGAGCAGGGCCGCGCGGGACGGGCTGCAAAACGGCGCGCCCGCATAGGCATCGGTGAACCGCACACCCTCGCGCGCCATCCGATCGATCCGCGGCGTGGCAATCGTCGTCGCTCCGTAGCACCCCAGGTCGCCGTAGCCGAGGTCGTCCGCGAGGATCACTACGATATTCGGTGGAGGCTCCGCCGCCGCGCACGGAGCCAAAGCCCAAACGCCAAATCCCAAACGCCAAAAAAACCTCAACCAAACCAAAGCTCCAAACGATTTTGGCCGATGGCGACTGGGGCGATGGGAACTTGTCCGGCGTTTGAGCATTGGCGGGTGGGATTTGCGGCGCGTCTCGAACGCGTCCTCAATGCGGTCCCGCGGCCGCGCCGTCGGTCGCCGCCGTCGACTTCGGCGGATGGAAGAACAACGCGAGCGCGATCGCCGCGACGCTGGCGGAAATCAGCGGCACCATGAACAGCCCGTGGAAGTTCGTCGCGCCATTCACCGTGTAGACCTTCTGCATCAGCCACGGACAGATCGAATAGGCGAGCAGCGCACCCACGCCGAGGATCTGCAGGTTGAAGAGTCCCTGCGCGCTCGAGCGGATATCCTTCGGGAAATACGCGTCGACGAAGATGTACACCGTCGCGAAGAAGAACGCGTAGCAGATGCCGTGCAGCACCTGCACGAGGATGATGAGACCGGGATGCTGCGGGAAAAAAGCGTACACCGCGAAACGCGCGGCGTGGCCGAGAATGCCGAAGATCATCGTCGCGCGCCAGCCCATCGCCTTCAGCGTCGCGCCGAGCACGAACATCGTGAGAATCTCGGCAATCTGGCCGATGCTCATCACCGGCGTGATCCAGTTCGAGGCGATGCCGACGCCGCCGGCGGCTTGCGGCGTGCCGAGGAAAACGCCGGTCCAGCTGAAGTAGCAGTTGTGCACGAAGGAGTCGACGAGCGTCACCAGCCACAGCACGAGCACGAAGGGATGCTTGAGCAGCCGCAGCGCCTCGAGCCAGGCGAGTTTCTCCACGGCGCCTTCCTCGACTCTCTTCGGCGGGGTGTGCGGCAGCGTCAGGCTGAACGCGGCCAGCGCCAGCGACGCGATGCCGGCCACGACAAACGTCCACTTGGTCGCCGCCTTCGCGGCGTCTCCACTCAATGGATGCGACAGCGCCTGGCCGAGCCAGTCCACCACCCCCGAGGTCTGCAGCTTGGCCACCGCATCCCAGTCGACAAAGATGAAGACGAAAGGCCACGCCGCCAGAATCCACCCGACGGTGCCGCCCATGCGCACGAGCCCGAATTCCTTCTGCGAATCGCGCATGTTGGCGAACGCGATCGCGTTGGTGATCGAGATGGTGGGCACGTAGAGCAGGCAATGCACGAGCATCAGCAGAAAGAAGGGCGCAAACGACTTGGTGAACCCGCACCCGAGGATCGCCAGCCCGCCGATCACGTGCGAGAATGCGAGGAACTTCTCCGCCGCGAATCGCCGGTCCGCCCACTGGTTGCTGAAGAACATGCCGACGATCGAGGCGATCGGAAAGGCGTTGAGAATCCACGACTGCTGGCCGGGCGTGAAACCCAGGCTCGGCAGGTAGCCGAAAATCAGGGGCAGCCACGCGCCCCAGATGAAAAACTCGAGCGCCATCATGATGAAGAGGCGCCCGCGATACGGATTGGCAGAAGTCATGGAGTTGAGAGCTGGAGGTTGAGAGTTGAGAGTTGAGAGAGCGGACCAAGACTGAAACCAGCGTGAGAGGTGCGACGGTTCGAGTCTCTCAACTCTCAACCCTCGTCTCTCAACTGCGGCGCGCGGCCGCGCGCCGCTACGGCCGCCAGGTCCCTTTCGCCACGGCGGGAACGAATTCGTCCAGGCCCGGCGGTCGAAAGTCCAGCGTCCGGCCCTGCTCGGCGCTCATGTAGGCCGTCATGAGCAGTTCCATGACCTCGACGCCGTCATCGAACGTCAGCTCGGGCTTCTTCCCGTCCAGGAAGCAGCGGACGAAATAGCGGTTCTCGGCCTCGTAGCCGTACTCGGCCGCCTCGTTGCCGACAATCGGCATGAGCCCCTGCTCGGCGTTTTGTTTCTCGACGAGGTCCTCGCCCGCCTTGCCCGCGATCCGCCGGCTGAGGAACAGGTGGCTGCCGGTGCTGAGCGAGTTGTGGGAAAATGAATACTCCGGCCCCAGCAACTCGGTTGTCAGCCGCAAGCCCGCCCCGACGAAACTCCACGACGTCGTGACCTCGCCGATCAAGGGATGCCCGGCCTCATCGACGTATTCGATCGTGGCGCGCGCGAAGTCCTCCGACGGCCGGCGCGCGTAATCCAGGTCCGGGCTCATCGTTTCCTTCAGCAGCCGCACGTACTCCGGCCGCGACCACTTCAGGCTGTGAATCTGACCGGTGACCTTGATCGGCCGGATGCTGTTGCGCGGCTTCGCCGGATCGCTGAGCAGGAAGCGCACGCACTCCACGCTGTGACACATCATGTCGTTGAGCACGCCGCCGCCCTGCAGGTCGCCCTGCCAGAACCACGGCATGTGCGGGCCGCTGTGCTCCTCGGCGGCGCGCGCCAGGTAAGGCCGGCCGGAATTCGCGGCCCCGCGGCTCCAGGCCAGCGTCCGCCCCTTCATCAAGGCCGGCGTGAAAATCTGATCCTCGAGGTAGCCGTGCAACACGCCGGCGCGCCGGATGAGTTCGAGGCAGCGTTTCGCCTCGGCGACGTTCCGCGCCAGCGGCTTTTCGCAGGCGACGCCCACCAGGGAACCCTGGCCGGACTCGATCGCGGCGACGATTTCCTCGAGGTTTTCGACCCGGCGGTGATTCGGGCCGCATATCCACAGCGCCTGAATCTCCGGGTCGGCGACCATGTCCGTGATGGAACGGTACACCCGCGTGTTCCCCACGCCGAGCGAACGCGCGAGCGTGGCGGCGTCGGTGGCGTTTTTCTGATTTGGGCTCCAGATCCCGAGAATATCGGCATCGCGCACCGCGAGCCACGACTGGATGTGAAACTTCGTGATGAAGCCGCTGCCGATGAAGCCGACGCCAAGACGTTTCGACATAGAAGGGTTTCGTGATGAAGAACCACTGCCGCGTCAGAGAGAACCTCAAAATGCAGCCGTAGCACGGGCAATCTGCCCGTGCTCAGCCGGGACAATTCAGAAGACCGCCCGCTCATCACGCGAATCAACGCGCATGACCGACGAGAAAAAACATGGTTTGGAAAAATAATGCACTCGCCACCCTGTCCGTCTCTCCGCCTCTTCACTCTTCATTCGCGCCCATTCGCTGAATTCGCGAGCAATGGAGCTTGGCGCGGTCAGATTGACCGCGCTACGCCACCACCGCGCGCATGGCGGCGGTCTCACTCCTCCACCCGGCCGGTCAGCCGCGCGATATACTTGATCGCGTACAGATACGCCCGCTCGCGCACGACCATGGGATCGCCCGCCGAGCCCTCGACTCCGAGGTCCGAGATGTCGTCGATCACCCCGCCTTCCTCCGGGTGCAGGGCGATGTACGTGAGCATCTTGATGAGTTTGTCCTTTGGATACGTCTCGAGCAGGTATTGGTAGACCACGCGCGGCAGGTACCGCTCGACCGGCATCTGAATCGCGTCCGGCACCGCGGCCACGTAAAGCAGGTTGCGCACGCAGCGCAGGTCGTCGCCGTCCGTGCCCGGCAACCACGTCGGCAGCTTGCTCCGTACGCCCTCGACCTGATCTTTCATGAAGTCCTCCGGTTGCTCGTCCGGCGGCGCCATCGGCGAAACGATGCCCTGGTCGGGCGGCACGTTGTAGTCGAGCGCGGCGACGTCCTTGTCGGTGATCCTCATCCAGGCCGGCTCGGATTTCGGCACCGGCGGCGTGGCTGCGGGCGGCGCCGGCACGGTCGGGGTAGACGGCGGCAGGAGTTGCGGCTCAGGACGGGACGGAGCCCGTCCCTCCACTGACGCACTCGTAGTGGGCACGCCGCGGGGCGGACTTTTCTCCATCGTCGCCACCGGTGCGATCTCCTTGTCGACGGGCACGGCAATCCGTCCGCGCCACTCCGCCAGCAGACCAACGGCGACCCATGCCGCCAGCGCGGGCACCAGCCAGAATTTGCCCGCGCGCGTGGCGAAACGTTGTTGCGCGTCCCAGCGGAAAAGTTTCGCGCCGGCCAGGCAACCGGCCGCGCCGATCAGCCCCAACGCGAGCAGGCTGAAACGCGTGCCGGCGAAGCCGCGGCCGCTGACGCCCGCCTGCAGCGACTCGACCGCGTAGCGTCCGGGAAAATACGCGGAGACGTGCTGCGCCCACAGCGGCAGGCTCGCCAGTTGCACGGCCACGCCGCCGATGATCAGCATCGGCAGGAAAATGCACTGGCCCAGCGCCTGCACGGCCGGAACGTTGTCGGCCAGCGTCGCGATCACGAGTCCCAGCCCGATGAAGGCAAACGAGACGAACGTGAACGCAACCCACAGCGCGAACGGATGCTCCGGCATCGTCATGCCCACCGCGAGCGCGACCGCCAGCTGCAGCAGCCCGGCGGAAAGGATGATCAGGTACCGCGCCACCACGGTGCTCGTGACAATCGCCCACGTCGGCACGGGCGAAAGCCGGTAGCGCCGCCAGACGCCGCGCTCGCGTTCGCCGACCAGCGTGGTTGGCAGCCCGAAGCACGCGCCGCCGAGCACGGCGACGGTCAGCAGCTCGCCCATGTGCCGCAGCAGCGGGATCTTCTCGTGCCGGTACAGGACCCAGAACGCCACGAGGAAAATCAGCGGGAAAAGGTAGCCGTAGAGCAGCGCCATCCGGTTCCGGAAGTGCAGCCGGAGCGACACGCGCAGATGTTCGAGCAGCGCGTTCACGGCTCCTCCTCCTGGGTCAGCCGCAGGAAAACATCCTCGAGCGACGCCTTGCGCACTTGCAGATCCAGCAACTCCACCCGGCTCTCCTGCAGCAAGCGCGTGAGCGCCGCGAGCGTCGCGACGGCATCGCTCGTCTCGAAATGCGCCGAGGCCAGCTCGGCCGAGTCGGTGGTCAATGCGCTCACCGCCGGCAAGGCCGCGAGCCGTTCGCGCGCCAGCGGCCGCGACGTCGTCAGCCGCACCGATTGGGTGCCGCTCGCCTGGGCGATCAGTTCGCGGGGCGCGCCGCTCGCGACAATCCGGCCGCGGTCGATGATCGCCACGCGATCGCACAGCGTCTCCGCTTCCGCCAGGTAATGGGTCGTGAACAACACCGTGTAGCCGTCGCGCTTCATCTGCGCGATCGCCGCGTGCAGTTCGCGCCGCGACTGGGGATCGAGCCCGGTGGTGGGTTCGTCGAGGAAAACGAGCTCGGGCCGGTTGACGAACGCGAGCGCCAGCGCGAGCCGCTGCCGCTGGCCGCCGGAAAGCGTGTCGACGGGCGCGTCGGCTTTTTCCGTGAGCGCGAATCGCTCGAGCAACTCGCCCGCCGGCGCCCGTTCGCGATAAAACGCGCCGAAGAGCTGCAGCGCCTCGCGCGGCGTGATCTTGTCCTGCAGCGAGGTCGTTTGCAGCGCGACGCCGATCTTCTGCTTCACCTCGTGCGGGTGGCGCCGGGCATCGAGACCGCAGACTTCGAGTTCACCCGCGTCGGGTTCGCGCAGCCCGACGATGCATTCGACCGTCGTCGTCTTGCCGGCGCCGTTGGGGCCCAGCAGCCCGAAGATTTCGCCCGGCTCGATGGCGAAGCTCACGCCGCGCACCGCCTCGACGCCGTCATAGCGTTTGCGCAGATCGCGGACATTCACCTTGGCAGGCATTCGGAAGCGGAGGGGATCGCGTTGGATACGGGTGCGGGCGGCGTGGAACAAGCTGTTTTCCCGCCGCGCGCCCGCAAGACGTTCGCGGCGGCGAAAGGTCGCCGAGCGCCGCCAGGTAGCGCCGGCTTCCAGCCGGCAAAATCAGGGAGGGGCCGGCTGGAAGCCGGCGCTACGGAACTCCACCACTCTCCATGCGACGCATGCGCGTGCTTCTCTGGGCTTTTCAACCGCCGCCGGTTCGCCCATCCCTATCCTTCTGCATGAAACCCCGCGTTCTCGCTCTCGCGTTTGCATCCACCGCGTTTTGCGCTGCGGCCTTCGCCGCGGACAATCAACTTGCCGCCAAGGAGAAAGCCGCCGGCTGGCAGCTGCTGTTCGACGGCCAGACGCTCAACGGCTGGCGGCCCTACGCCAAGAAGCCGATCGGCGGCTGGGAAGTTGTCGATGGCACGCTGCACGCCATCGCCAAGGTGAAAGGCTCGGAACTCATCACCGAGCAGAAGTTCAAGGACTTCGAGCTGGCGTGGGATTGGAAGGTGCCGCTGAAGGGCAACAACGGCGTGAAATACTTCGTCACCGAGGCGCGCACGAAGTCGCCCGGACCGGAGTATCAGATGATCGATGACACGGGCCACCCGGACGCACTGCGGGGCGGCCTGCACCAGACCGCGTCGTTCTACGACGTGCTGCCGCCCGCCGCGGACAAGCCGGTGCGGCCGGCGGGCCAGTGGAACAACTCACGCATCGTCGCGCGCGGCCAACACGTCGAGCACTGGCTCAACGGCAAGAAGGTGCTGGAGTTCGAGCTCGACAGCCCCGCGGTGAAGGCGGGCATCGCGAAGAGCAAATTCAAGAACGAGGCCGGCTTCGGCGAACACATCGAAGGTCACATCATGCTGACCTACCATCAGGACGACTGCTGGTTCAAAAACATCAAGATTCGCGAGCTGAAGTGAGCGCGGGACGTGGCGGCGCGCTCTACGCGGCTGCGTTTCGTGCGTGAGCACATGGGGCGGCCCTCCCCGGATGGGCCGGCACGCCGGGAACCCTTCGCGGCGCCGCGCTACGATCGTGCGCCATGAACCTCGACGAAACTGTGCCAGCCCGCAACGTTCCTACGCTCACGGGCGCGGGCATCACCCGCGGCCAGGTGACACACGAGCAAGCCGCGCGGCGGGCCGAGAAGCTCTGGCGCGAGCGCAACCAGCCTTCGGGCCAGGACGACCCGATCTGGCTGGAAGCCGAAGCGCAACTGAAAGCCGAGGCGGAGGCGCGCGCCGTGTCCGGCACTGAATCGCGGCCGTACATCGACGAGCCCGCGCAACGCATCCGACCGCAGACGAAAAGCCGCGACCCCGCCGACAGCGCCGCGCAAACGCGTTCGGCGACCGACCCGAAAGCGAAGAACACGGCCGGCCGATTGCGGCATCAGTGATGCATGGTCGCGTGACCCCACCGTGAAACGCAGTCCGGAATGCACATCGGCGGAGAGGCGCCCCATCCGCCTAGCTATTCGAACGTAGAGACCAACATGTTGGTCGTAACGAGACCAGCGCCTGGAGCGCCCCGCCTCCGTGCGGGCCGTTTACGGTCAATGGATCGGAAGCGGACGGCGCGGAGGCCGTCCCTCCAAAATCCGGAGAACGGCTGTTCGCCGCAGGCGAACCACTTTTTCGCGGCGCAGTCCGCGAAAAAGAACGCACTGCTATCCCCGAAAATGCACGCAGGCTGCGACGATCCTTTTCGATCCAACCGCAGAATACGCGGACCACGCGGAAAACGGAGGCCGGGGATTCCCCTGTTCTTATGCTTCCGCGTCTTCCGCGTGTTCCGCGGTTAACTTGTTCGGAGCGTTTCGTTCGGTTGCGGCTGCGCCGCGCTGCGTGCTCTGCGTGATCCGCGGTCATGCCTTGCCGGCTCCCTCGCGTTTCACCTTTCCAACGCACATTTCCACTCAAATCTTCCGCACTTCGCCCAGCCGCCCGACGAGCGCGCTCACGCCGACAAACGCGGTGAGGTGCACGAAGGCGCAGACGGCAAACACCGGCGTGTACGACACGTGCTGCACCGTCCAGCCGATCCCCTGCTGCGTCAGCACACCAAACGCGCCGCCGATGCAGCCGCCGAAGCCCGAGACGGTGCCGACCACGTGCGCCGGGAATTTTTCCGCCGGCAGCGTGATGTTGGCCCAGAGCGTGTGACAGAACATCGCGGCGCTGGCGAAAACCACCGCCAGCGCCGGGTCCGGCACCTGCACGATGAGCAGGCACCAAAGCGGCATGCAGCACGAGGCGACGAGCATGGTCGTCTTGCGCGCGCGATTCAGCGTCCAGCCATGCGAGGTCAGCCACGTCGGCACCGCCCCTCCCGCCACGTTGCCGACCGCGCCCGCCACGAACGGGATCCAGCTGTACTTCGCGATATCGGCGAGCGTGAAGCCGCGTTCCGTCTGGAGAAATTTCGGCGTCCAGAAAAAGAAGAAATACGAAATCGGATCGGTCAGCGCGCGCGCGAGGATGCAACCCCATGTCTCCCGCATCGCGAGCAATTGCCACCAGCTGATCGGTTGCGGCGCGGTGCCGTCTTTCGGCTTGTCCTCTTCGATCACGGCCAGCTCTGCCGCCGTGAGCCACCGGTGTTCGCGGGGGACGCGATAGACGATGGCCCAGACCGCGACCCAAACCAGTCCGAGCGCGCCGCCGGCCACGAAGGCCCAGCGCCAGCCCCACGTGAGCGCGATGAACCCGACAAACGGCGCGGCCACCGCCGAGCCGACCGTCGTGCCCGCATTGAAGATGCCGACGGCCAGCGCCCGCTGCCGCATCGGAAACCATTCCGTCGCCGCCTTGACGCCGGCGGGAAAATTCGCCGGCTCGGTCGCCCCGAGCAGAAACCGGAACAGCGTGAAATGCGCCGCGGTGCGCGCGAAGCCATGCAGCATGTTCGCAATCGACCAGCCCGTGACGAAGATGATGAACGAACGGCGCGAACCGAGCTTGTCCACTATCCAGCCGCTCACCGCATACATCACCGTATAGCTGATCAGAAACGCCGAGGTGATGTCGGCGTACTGCATCGTCGTCAGGCGCAGCTCGTCCTGAATCGTCTGCGCGAGCACCGACAGCGTCTGGCGATCGAGGTAGTTCAGCTCGGCCGCGCCGCAGAGCAGCACGACGATGTACCAGCGCAGGCCGGGAATCTTGCGTGACGCCGGCGGTGGTGTGATCGGCCGAGCGGGGTTCATGCTTCGAGCGGCCGCGGCGGGGTGAGCAGCCGGGCCGAGTCGCGATCGAGATAAATCGTGGCGTCGGCGTGGGTCTGCAGGATCGACGCAGGCGTCAGCGGCGACACCGGCCCCTCGACGCAGCGTTTCACGGCCTCGGCCCATTCGGCGCCGGTCGCGATGCAGAGGACGGCGGTGGCTTTCAGCAACTGGCGGAGCGAAATCGAAATCGCGCGATCCGGCACCTCCGCGATCGAGGCAAACCGGCCTTCCCGCACGAGCTCGCGGCGCGATGTTTCGTCGACCCGCACGATGCCGTAGGGTTTCTCGGTCGAGAAATCCGCCGGCGGTTCGTTGAACGCCAGGTGCCCATTTTCGCTCAGGCTCGCCCACGCCACATCGATCGGGGCCGCGCGGAGCTCTTCGCCTTCCTCGCGGCAGGTGCGGTCGGGGTCGTGTTCGGCATCGAGCAGATGATAACGGCCGATGCGCACCGGATGGATGAGCTGGTCGAAAAGATATCTTCGCGATGAGCCGGGGTGTTCGGCCGGGAGGCCGACGAGTTCGTCGAGGTGAAACAACTCGACATCGCGCCAGGAAACATCGGCCGCCGCCGTCAGCGCCGCGAGAAATTCCGCGGACGTTTGGCGGGCCGACGCCAGGATTCGCGCCTTGCCGCGTTCATGAATGGCCCGGCGGATGGCGTCGGCCGCGTGCGAGGCCGCCGCGCGGGCCAGCGCGAACTTATCGGCGAACACGCGGGTTTTCATCGGGACGACGATGTCGGAGCAGCCGGCGCGGCGAGGCAAACCCGATTCGCGGCTTTCGTCGCGGCGATCCGCCCCGCGACTTCGCGCGTTCTGGCACCGGGTGCAACGGGGGTGGGTGCGCGCTCGCCGCGGCGCCCCGGAAAAATCGCCGGAGCTACAGTGTAACGTATTACGTTACACTGTAGCTGGTGCTGGTTAGCGCGCAACTTGACGCCGGGATGGTTAGGCACATTCCGTCTCCCCGAGTGGCGTGACCGGATCGATGAAGATCCACGCGATCGCGCCGACAAAGTAAACGGCGGCCGCGACGAGAAACGCCATCGTCCAACCCTCCAGCGTCGGCGGCGCCTCGGCGCTGACCTTCGTGCTGTCGAGGATGTAGCCGACGACCAGCGGCCCAATCGCCCCGCCGATGTTGCCCATCATGTTCATGCTGCCGGAGAGCGAGCCGGCCAGCCGGCCGCCGACGTCCATGCAGGCGGCCCAGTCGGGCGCCATCGCGAGGTCGTTGGAAAAACTGGCGAACCCGAGCGCGATCATCGCGAAGACCGGGTCGTTGAGGCGCGTGGCGATGATGAGCAGCAGGCCCGCGGCGAACAGCCCCGTGCACGCGACGATGCGCCGCGCGCGGCGGACGTTGCCCGATTTCTCGGCCAGCCGTTTCGCCGCCCAGCCGCCGACGAAACAGCCGATCCCGCCGAAAAAGAGCGGCAGCCCGGCGAGCACCGCGCCCTTTTCGAGCGAGACGTGCCGCGCCTCGCGGAGGTACGTCGGGAGCCAGGTGATGTAGAAATACCAGCCGTAGGACATGCAGAAATACTGCAGCCACAGCAGCCAGACGGTCGGGCTGGAGCAGAGCTTGCCCCATGGAATGCTCACATGGCACGGCGCGTTCTTTTCCGCGCCATCGAGCGAGGCGAGTTCACCCGCGTTGACGCCCGGATGCTCCGACGGGCGATCGCGAAACCAGAAGAAGAACCAGACCGCCCACACGATTCCGACGGCGCCGAAAATCGCGAACGCCCACCGCCAGCTCACCACGCTGAGCACGGCCACGACGAGGAGCGGCGTGAACGCGCCGCCCCAGCGGGCACTCAACCACAGGATGCCTTGTGCGCGCACACGTTCGCGCGAGGGCAGCCAGATGGTGAAGATTTTCGTGACGTTCGGAAAACAGCCCGCTTCACCCACGCCAAACAGGAAACGGCAGACGAGCATCGAGGCGAAATTCCACGCCGCGCCCGTGGCGGCGGTGAAGATCGACCACATGACGACCACCTTCATCAGCACACTGCGCGGCCCGAACCGGTCGCCCATCCAGCCACCGGGAATCTCGAACAGCGCGTAGGCCCAGCCAAACGCGAAAAAGAGCCAGCCCCACTGTTTCTCGTTCAACACGAGGTCGCGCCGAATATCGGACGCCGCCTGCGAAATGCACACGCGATCGATGTACGTGATGATCGCGAGCGTGACGACGAACACCAACACGACGTGCCGCGCGCGCGACGGCCGCGGCGTGGCTTCCGCAGCCGTCAAGCCGGGGGTTTCGGCGGAAGGAGATGACACGCCCGCTGTCCGTGACGACGCATCCACCGAGTGTCAACGCGGCATTGGAAAAAGGCCGAAAGCCAGGAGCTGGATCCGCGGCGCCCCCCCCGTCGCGGTTGCAGGCCAGCCCGCCCGCAGGCGCAGTCTTGCGCCAAAGGAGGGACGCCGGAGGGCGTCTCGGAACACAGGGCTTCGGACCAACACACCCCGGCGCTGCGCGCCACCCCTCTTGATAGAGGGGATCTTCAAGAATGCTGGTCGAAGAGTTTTTCTTGAAATCCCCTCTAAAAAGAGGGGTGCCCGTAGGGCGGGGTGTGTTCGTTCAAACGCGTTCAATGGTACCGAGACAACTTCGCCGTGTCGTCCAGGCCGGCACGGCGGCCGGCCCTCCAAAACAAAAACACGGCTACCTTCAGCTTTTTCCCCTCAGCGGCAACACCACCGCGGCCATGTCCTTCTCGCCATGGCCCGCGGCGAGCGCCTGTTTGAATCGCTCCAGCGCGGCCGCGGCCGTCGTCAGCTTCCCGCCCTGCGCCGCCGCTTCGCTGATCGCGTAGCCGAGATCCTTCGCCATCAGCTTCAGGAAGAAATTCGGCGCGTAATCGTCGGCGATCATCCGCGGCGCGATGGTCTTCGCGATCGGGCTGCCGGTCGCGCCGGCGAGCAGAAAGTCCACCGTCTTACCGCGATCCAATCCCGATTGCTCGATCCACGTCAGCGCCTCGGCCCACGCGACCACGTGCACGCCGGCCATGAAATTGTTGATCAGCTTCACCCTCGCGCCGCTGCCGGTCGGGCCGAAGTGCGTGATGCTCTGGCCCATCGCGTTGAGTGCGGGCCGGACCTTTTCCAACGCCGCGGCGCCGCCGCCCACGAGGAACTTCAGCTCACCGCTCGCCGCCGAGGGTTTGCTGCCCGCGACCGGGGCGTCAATCAGCTCGAGTCCACGCGCCGCGGCTGCGCGGGCGAGCTCGTTGACCCAGCTTACCGTCAGCGTGCTGCATTCGACGAGCACGGCGCCCCGCGCCGCGCCCGCCAGCCCGCCCTGCTCGCCGAGCCAGATCGCGCGCGACGCGGCGTCGTCCGCGACCATGCTGATCATGATGGCTGCGCCAGCGGCAGCCTCGCGCGGTGAGTCGGCCACCACGGCGCCCGCGGTCTTCAGCGCGGCGGCCTTCGTGCGATCGCGATTGTAGACGGCGACGGGAAACCCGGCGCCGAGCAATCGCCGCGCCATGCCGCCGCCCATGATGCCGAGCCCGAAAAATGCGATTCGTGGAGCGCTCATAGAACGACCACTGAGCCAGAGTTGCGTAGCGTGGTCAACCTGACCGCGCCTCCACCGATCGGGATTTCACCCGAAATGCGCGGTCAGAGTGACCGCGCCACGGTTCGACGATCAACGGGCGCAAAAAAAACGCCGCCGGAAACCGGCGGCGTTTGGAAATGCGCGGAAGCGTGGGCGCGGCGCGGCGCTGCGGCCGCTCACCGCTTCTTCTTGTCGTCCTTCTTGAATTGCTTGTGCGCCTTCTTCTGGTCGTCGCCCATCTGGCTCACGAGTTTCGACGCCTCGTCGTTGTTGCCCGCCTTGAGCGCCGCCTCGACCTTCTCGATCAGCCCGATGAATCGCTTCATCTCGGCCTGGTAGTCTGCGACGAACTTCTTCTGATCGGCGGCCGGGATCTCGGCTTTCTTGGCCGGCTCGAGCTTCAGCGCCGCCTGCAGGTTCTCGCGCATGGTGGCGAGACGCGACAGCGAGTCGGCGTTCTTCGCCGGGTCGGAGATCTGCCGGCGCAGCGCGCGGAACGCGCCGCCGACTTTTTCCATTTTCTGGCCAAGCTCGGTTTCGGGCTCGTCGGCGGCACGGACGGCCGGGCCGGCGACCAGGGCGAAAACAGCAGTGAGCAACAACAGGCGGATTTTCATATTGGGTGGAGGAATGGGCTGATTAACGCCACGGAGCCAACGAGATTCGCACCCGGGAGGGCAATCGGATTCCGTGGCCGCCGAAAGGCGTTCGTGTTAGGACGCATGAAACGGGGAAACTATTCGGAAATCTTTGCGGTGACCCGCGGCCCGGCCGGCAACCCGCTCACCCGCCGGGGTTTCGCCGCGGGACGCTCGCCCTTCTGAGTTGCCGCGCCGGGGGGCGGACGCTCAGCCTCAAAGCGACCATCCTCATGACTACTCCCGTCACTCGTCGCGATTTTCTCACCGTTACTTCCGCCGGCCTGGCCGCCGCGCTGCTCCCGCGCGCCGCGGGCGCCGCGGAAAAGAAATCCGCCTCCGCCAAGTGGCCAGTCGGCAGCTTCAACCGTCCCTGGATGAAATGGGGGTACGACGCAGCGCTCGATGGCATCAAGGCCGCGGGTTACGCGTGGACGGGGCTGCTGACCGCGACGAAGGACGAACCCCTGACGAACTCGCAGGCGACGCCCGAGTACATCGCAGCGTTGAAGCAGAAGATCGCCGCGCGCGGATTGAAGGCGAACATGTGCGCGCTGCGGATCAAGAACGACCTGCCGCTCGCCGAGGCGATCGCCGACACGCGCAAGCAGCTCGCGAACGCGCAGACGCTGGGGCTGCAGTACGCGCTCACGTTCGGTGAACCGCGACCGGCCCGCTACGCGCAGTACAACAAGATTTTGGCCGATGCCGCCGCGTTCGCGCAGGAGAGGAGAATCAAGCTCGTGATGAAACCGCACGGCGGCGGCAGCGGTTCGTCGAAGGAAATTCTCGATGCCCTGAAGGCGGTCGGGCATCCGAATTTCAGCATCTGGTACGACGCCGGGAACATCATCTTCTACACGGGCAAGGATCCAGTCGCCGAACTCGAGCCGATCGTGGAGCACGTCACCGGCTTCTGCGCGAAAGACTGCGCGGCACAGCGGAGCGAGGTCATGATCCAGTTCGGCGAGGGGAAAGTGGATTTTGCCGGAGTGTTCAAGAAATTGAAGGCGGCGGGCTTCAACGGCCCGATCATGGTCGAGTGCTGCCGCATCGCGGCCACGGCCGCGGAAACGACGGCCAACGCGCGCGCGAACCGGCTCTTCCTCGAAAAAGTGCTGGCCAGCGTTTGAGACGGCCATGAGCGAAATTGTAGCGGCGCTCTGCGACCGTCGGCGTGGTCTTCCGGCGAAGTCGGCGGCATGCTTCATCTGGACAATTTGTGCCCTGCTGACCGGCTGCAGCACGACTGACGTCGCGCCGCCAAAAGCTCCGGGCCGGCAGGCAGAGCCAGCCGCCGCCACATCACAGCCAGCTTTCAAACCGGAAAAACTCGCGGCGATCGATGCGGCGGTCGCCGAGGCGATCGCCGCGAAGAAACTGCCGGGCGGCGTGCTCTGGTTCGAGAGCGACGGCAGCACGTATCGCAAGGTCTACGGCAATCGCGCGGTGGTGCCGGCGGTCGAGCCGACGACCGAGGACACACTGTACGATGCCGCTTCGCTGACCAAGGTCGTCGCGACCACGACGGCCGTCATGCAGCTGATCGAGCGGGGCAAACTGGACCTGGAAGCGCCGGTGACGCGCTACCTCCCGGCGTTTGCCGCCCACGGAAAGGAAAACGTCAAGGTGCGTCACCTGCTCACTCACACTTCGGGCCTGCGACCCGACCTCGACTACAAGCCCGCCTGGTCGGGCATCGCCACCGCCGTCAAAATGGCGTGCGCCGAGAAGCCCCGCAGCGTCCCGGACGCCGCCTTCGTTTACAGTGACATCAATTTCATCGTGCTGGGCGAGCTCGTCCGGATCGCCAGCGGCCGCCGGCTCGACGACTACGCGGCGCGCGAGATCTTCGCGCCGCTGAAGATGAAGGACACGAGCTTCCTGCCGCCCGCGGCGAAACGGCCGCGCATCGCGCCGACCGAGGCGGCCGGCGGGGCCATGCTCCGCGGCGTCGTGCACGACCCGTCCTCGCGGATGATGGGTGGCGTCGCCGGCCACGCCGGCCTGTTCACGACGGCGGCGGATCTCGCGCGTTTTTGCCGCATGCTCGTGAACGGCGGCGAACTCGACGGCGTGCGTATCCTGAAACCGGAAACAGTCCGGCGGATGACCCACGCGCAGACCGACGGCAACGATCGCCGCGGCTTCGGCTGGGACATCGACACGCGTTTCTCCGGCCCGCGCGGCCGGTGGTTCCCCTCCGGCGAAAGCTTCGGCCACACCGGCTTCACCGGCGGCAGCATTTGGATCGATCCGGCGGCGCGGACGTTCGTGATCCTGCTGAGCAACCGCGTGCATCCCGACGGCAAGGGCGATGTCACCGGGCTGCGCCGCGAGATCGGCACCCTCGCGGCGGAGGCGATCGGCCGCGAGGCCGATGCCGTCTTGAACGGAATCGATGTGCTGGTGCGCGACGACTTCGCGCCCCTGCGCGGGTTGAGAATCGGCCTGATCACGAACCAGACCGGCCGCGACCGGCAGGGCCGGCTCACGATCGATTTGCTGCATGCCGCGCCCGGCGTGAAGCTGGTGGCGCTGTTCGCGCCGGAACACGGCATTCGCGGCGTCGCCGACGAAAGAGTGAGCGACACGATCGACGAGAAAACCAGGCTGCCGATCCACAGCCTGTACGGCGCGGCGCCGATACGGCCGGCCGGACAGTCGCAGGCCGACTTCGACCTGGCGGTGATTCGTTCGCGCGCGCCGCAGCCGGAGCAGCTCGCGAAACTCGACGCCTTGGTCTTCGACCTGCAGGACATCGGTGCGCGCTTCTACACGTATTCGGCGACGCTGGGCGCCGCGGTGGAGGCGGCGGGGCGCGCGCACAAGAAAATCTTCGTGCTCGATCGGGTGAATCCAATCACCGGCACGCACGCCGAGGGGCCCATCCAGTCACGCGCGCCCAGCTTCATCGGATTTCACCCGATTCCGGTGCGCCACGGGCTGACGCTGGGCGAACTCGCGCAGCTGTTTAATGCCGAACGCGGCTTCGGCGCCGACCTCACCGTCATTCGCTGCGAGCACTGGACGCGCGAGCGCTGGCTCGACGAAACCGGGCTGCCGTGGACCAACCCCTCGCCCTCGATGCGCAGTCTCGCGGCCGCGACGTTGTATCCGGGATTCTGTCTCGTGGAGTCCACGTCGATCTCGATGGGCCGCGGCACACCGAAACCTTTCGAGCAGGTGGGCGCACCGTATATCGACGGCGTGAAACTCGCGGCCGAACTCAACGCGCGGCGGATTCCCGGCGTGCGTTTCGAACCGGTGAAGTTCACCCCGCAGATGGCGTTCTACTCCGGGCCGGCGAATTCGCTGAAGTACCGGGACCAGGAATGCGGCGGCGTGCGCGCGATTCTCACGGATCGCGAACGTTGTCCCGTGATCGACATCGGCATCGAACTCGCCCTGATTGCGCGCCGGCTTTACCCCGAGAAATTCAAGGTCGACGACATGGCGCGGCTGCTCGGCGACGAGGAGACGCTGAACGCGATCAGGGCCGGGGAGCCGCTCGCCCAAATCAAGGCCCGTTGGGCCGCCGGCTTGTCGAAATTTGCCGCGCGGCGCCAGGGAGCGTTGCTCTACCCGACCGCGGCGGCGCCCGTGGCGGCCGCGCAGTGAGTTCAAAGGCAGCCCTGCGCGTGAGGCGCGAGACGGCCGATACGAATCGCGCGCCGTCTCGTCCTACACGCCGATAAAGCTGACATCGACCGCGCACCGCGCGCGCTTGCCGCTGGCCGCGCGCAACTCGATGCCATCGTCGGTTCGCGCGATGTCGGCCACGCGATCGAAGCCGGCCGGGATCGGCGCCACCCCGAAGATGTAGCTGATCATGACTGGCCTTTTCGGATTCATCGGCAGCGACGTCGGCAGGCCACGGCGCGAGAGCGGATTCGCGGCGGCGGACTCGGCGAGGCCGAAGTGAAAATAGCTCGTCGTGTCCTCGATGCCCATGACGGACGCATGCCGGCCGCTCCACGGCGGATAATGCCGGCCGCCGTTCGAAATCCACAGGATGGTATGCCGCAGCTCGCGGGGATCACGCAGCGCGAAGTACGCATAGCGCTCGCGCGGGAACACGACGGCGTTCCAGGCAAAACTCAGCTTCGGATCGGCAACCAGCATGACGAGATCCTCGAAACCGCGGCGCGCGGGATAACGCGAGAGGTCGGTGGTCTTGCCATTGAGGAGCGGCACGCGCTCCAGCGAGCGAAAGACCGCCCCTGGCTCCAGCGACTGGTAGCCGCGATTCTCCGGCTGTTCGAACGCGGCGGGAAACACCTGACCTTGCACGAATCGGCTCGTGCTCACGATCCCGCTGCCGGGCGCATCCGGGAATTTCAGCATCGCGTGGTGGCCGACCGGCATCGGCCCGCGGGCCAGCGTGAGCACATGCCGCTGATACACCGCGGCGTGTCCCTCGATCAGCGTGATGTACTTGTCGACCATGCCGGCGCGCACGATCGTGGGCAGGTTTGCGTGGAGCGTGATGCGATCCGCCGACCGCTCGAACGCCTTCAGCCGCCAGGTGGAATTTGCCGTCTCGCCGTGCGGGGGATGCCGTTCGCCGCGCCAGGGAGTGGCGTTGCCACCGAAGGGCGCGCAAAACAAGTCGCCGCGCAACACCCGCAGCAACGCGGGCGTGTTCGCCGCTAGTTTCTCCTCCGCCCACGGCGCGACCGACAACGGCGACACGAGGCGGTGCTCGAGCCGGAACGACACCGGGCCCAGATGTCCGCCGAGCCTGGTGAGATTCGCGTGAACATGGCTCGAGCGCAGCGACCAGGAAGGCTGGCTGTGAACCGTGTGCAGGGTAGGCGCACTCATGAGAACCATCAGCGTCTTCAGCGCAGCTCGCGCTGGCAAGCGTGTTGCGATCCCACCCACGCACCGATCAGGACGCCGTCATTTTTGGAGGCCCCGCTCCCCACCGAGGGCGGCGAGGTGTGCACCGCGCTGGGCGCCTACTTCACCGCCTCGAGATAATCCGCCAACGTGCGCAGGTTCGCGATGTACGCGGTCGTGGTGATGTGCTGACCGGGCGCCTTGCGTCCGCCCGACGAAAGCCAGCGGCCCTGTGGATCGAGCGTTTCGATCGCGGCGCGCACGCGCGGTTCGAGCGCCTTGGCCCGCGCGGCCTTGCCCTTCGCGGTCTTCGTGTCCGCCTCCGCCTTCCTGCGCTGTGCGAGGATCGCGCTGCGGCCCGCCGCTTTCACCTCCTCGTAATAGCTGAAGATTCCCGGCAGCCCGTAGCTGCTCTTCCACGAGTAACCGGTCTGCCGCTCCGGAGTCAGATCTTCGACGCGGTACTTAATCTTGCCGTCGCGATCGCCGTAGATCGGCGTGTTCGTCTGCAGCTCGTACATGCGCGCCCAGACACCCGGCGCGATTTCGGAGCGACGGTAATAGGCGATCGCGCGCGGCAGCGGTTCGAGGTATTTTTCGTCGCCCGTCTCCAGATACAGGTCGACCAGCAGCCGCATGGCACCGCCGGCTTCGTTCGAGCAGACGCACGGCGGCTCGAACGCCCGCGCCCAGGCCGGTTCCAGCTGCGCGTTGTACTGCTGCGCCCAACCCGGCTGCGGTTCCGGCATCTGGGCCAGCAGCAGGAAATCGCCGCCCTTGAGCGCCGCCGCGCGAAACTCCGGCCGGCCCAGCCGCTGGCCGGCCTCGAGCAGGGTCGTCACGCAGTCCCGGTGCGTGTTGTCGTTGAGCGTGTAGTGGCCCATGTAGTTTGTTTTCGGGTACTCGCGCGGATACGTCTGCGGGAACCGTGCCCGCTGCACGGGATACTCTTTCGCGTCGACGGGCGTTCCGGTCCAGCGCTGCGGCCAGCCGCCGTTCGGGCGCTGCGCCTCCAGGAGCTTTTGCAGCGCGTAGTCGCGTGCCTCGCGAATCCGCCGGTCGCGCGGCTCGCTCGCATTCTTGCTCGCATCGGCGACCGCCAGCAGCAACCGGATCGCGCTCTGGGTGTTGTCGTCGTCGAACGTGGAAATGTTCTTCCGCCGCGCGGCCGCCAGCGGCTGCACCTGGCCGACATCGGAGCGGCGGTACCAGTTGGCGCTCAGCTTCGGATCGAATTCCACCAGGTAATCCCAGCCGCCCGACTCGAGCTGCCCGATCGCCAGGGCGTTGGCCGCCGCCTTGGCGGCGTCGAGGTAGCGCGCGTCACCGGTTGCTTCATACGCCCGCAGGAACGCCATGCCCATCGACGGCGTGCCGGGCGGCTGGACCCAGATTTGCGTCGGCGTCGCGACATTTTCGCCCGCGCGCTCCTTCAGATCCGGCGAGTATCGCCAGAGGTACCCGCCTTCGGTCGCGATCGTGCGGATGAATGCCGTTGCTTTTTCCATCGTCGCCCGCGCGTCGGTCGCGAGCGTGTCGTCCGCGGCACGGAGCGGCGTGCCACCGCAGCAGGTCAACAGTGCGGCCATCGAAACGGTGAAACGGTATTTCATGAGGTAAATTGGAAAGCGAAGGGCGCAAATGGACTGGCGAACACCGAACGGTGGACGGCGACCATTGCGCCGGGCTGCGTCTGATCGTGTCCGCAGCAAGAACGCGCCCGGAGGTCGCGTTCCACCTGGATCCGACTGCATGATCCCATATAGCTGGGGGCGCGACAAGCGCACAACCTACAGTGGGACGATCGACTTGGTACAGGTCCGTTCATTTGACTAGTTCGCCGGACACCTGCTTCACCGCCGCCGGCCCGAGTCGCGCCGCGAGCTGCGCGAGGTACAAGCTGCGTGGCTCCACGGGCGCGCCGGCCGAAGCGATGACGCCGCGCGGCGCCTGCGGCGACCATTCGCCGGCCGCGAACTGGCCCACGCAGCCGATGGCATAGTTCTGCGCGGTCGGCGGCTGCTGCACGACGATTGTCCTGCTCGTGCAATTCCACAGCACCTGCTGCGCTCCCGCCCAACCGTGGCCGGAGCCGGCCCACTGCCGATCCTGCACGCGCAGCTGGTTGTCGTCGGAAATATTGTCGTAGAGCGTTCCCACCGCCCAGCGGTGATGCGGCCCCGAGTCCGCGTGCGACTGGACGGCGGTGCCGTCGAGAAATACGTTCGGGCCGCAGACGCGCGAACCCGTGACGAACGTGTGCCGCGCACCGCGCGCGTGGCAACGGACCGCGAGCCCGTACTGGCCATTCAGCGAAAAGGAATACCGCCGGCCACCGGTGATTTGCGAAACCGGATCGAGGTGCGCGCAATCCTGCACCGTCACGAAAATCGACGCGCCGTCCGCCTGGACCGCGTGGCTGAAATGCACGACGGCAACCTGGCGCACCCAGGCATTTTCCACCGCGCCGAGCGCCACGCCGATCCAGGCGTGCGCCTCATCCGACGTTTCCCTGCCCTTCTCGTATTCCGAAACGAGCCGCAGGTTCTCGACGCCGCATTCGGTGGCGCGCGCCAGCGTGAAGCGATAGACGGCGGCGCCGCCGAATTTCGCGTCCAGCGCGTTCATCACCGGCGCATCGAGGGTCAGGCGCATTCCCTCGATCGCGACGATGGTCCGCTCGAGGTGCAGATCGAAACCGCCCGCCGTCCACTGCTTGGTTTCGCCCGCCTTCGCGCCCGGCCGGTTCTTGATCCGATCCATCCCCAGTTCGTGAATCCAGGCCGCGGTCGAGGGCCGATGCACGATGATCCGATCGCCCACCTTCAGCCCGTCGACGGATTCGACCGAAAAACTTTTCGCGCTCCACGGCACGTAAGCGTCCGTCACGCGGCGGAGTGAACCGGGCGTTTCCCGGCGTGACGCCCGCGCGCCGACCTCGATCAGGGTTCGCTGCTTCTGGCCGGTTGCGAGCATCAGGGTGCCGTCCTCGCCTGAACCTTCGCCGCGCAGCACCACGCCGCTGGCGCGAATCGCGAGGTTTCCGCCAACGTGGTAGGTTCCGCGCTGCAGCAACACCGCGCCGCGAAAACCTCGCGCATCGGCGGCACGCCCGCCCACGTCGTCGAGTGCCGCTTGAATGCGTGCGCCGTCGTCGCCCGAAGGCTGCGGTGCGAGCTTGATCACCACCGGCATATCCGGCAGCGCAACGCCGCCGCCACGGTAGCCGGCCCGCGAGAAGTCCGGGATCGTGTTTCCCCGGGCGTCAGCCTTGTACGTCAGCCGGCCGTCCGGTCCCACGCGCACCCAATCGGTCGTCGCCGCCGTGGCGCGGGCGATCGCGAAACAGCAGACCGCGGCGAGGGCGCCGCGGCTCCAGGCCGGGCCTGGCGGAAGAAACTCCGGGAGAACCATGCGCACCCGCAGGACGGAGGCCCGCCGCGAACGTTGCGCGGCGAACGCGCGCTTGTGTTTGTCCGCAGCAACCATTGGGTTCGCTCGTGCGTCGTGCTCCCGGCGCCCCTTTTCCCGCCCCCCCCACATCCCATGAAACGTTTGCTGCTGTGTTTCGCGGCGCTGGCCGCGCTTGGTTCCGCCTCGGCGCAAGATGCCGCCAAGGCTCGCTTGGATAAAAGTCCCCGCCACCTCGAATGGGTCACCGTCAAGAACGGCGACCGCACGGTGAAGTGCTTCATCGGCTTCCCCGAAGTGAAGGAGAAGGCCACCGCCGTCGTCCTCATTCACGAAATCTTCGGCTTGTCCGACTGGGTGCGCGGCGTCGTCGATCAGTTCGCCGAGGCCGGGTACATCGCCATCGCGCCCGACTTCCTGTCCGGCACCGGGCCGAATGGCGGCGGCAGCGACTCGCTGAAACCGGACGAAGTGCGTGGCAAAATCCAGGGCCTCTCCACCGAGCAGGTGAACGGCGACCTCGACGCCGCGGTGAACTACCTGGCGAAACTGCCGGCCTGCAACGGCAAGGTGGTGGTCGGCGGCTTCTGCTGGGGTGGCGGCAAAACGTTCACGTACGCCACGCACAATCCGAAGATCAAGGCCGGCCTCGTCTTCTACGGCTCCGCACCGTCCGCCGATGCGATGGCAAAAATCCAATCGCCCGTCCACGGCTTCTACGGCGGCAACGATGCCCGGATCAGCGCGGCCGTCCCCCAAGTCACTGAGCAGATGAAAGCTGCCGGGAAGCAGTATGATCCCGTGATCTACGAAGGCGCCGGCCACGGCTTCATGCGCGCCGGCGAGGATCCCGGCGGCACCGAACCCAACAAGAAAGCCCGCGAGGAAAGCTGGGCGCGAATAAAGCAAATCCTGGCGAAGATCTAGGCTCCGCTGTCGCGGAGGACCGGGGACCAAGAGACGATCGACCATGGACCATCGACCATCGACTATGGACTATGGACCCCTGCCAAGGTCGCAGGGATAATGTGCGGTCGCAATATCGGGGTCTGGAGATTGTGGTCCCTTGGTCCTTTAGTCCCTTGGTCCTTTGGTCCGTGCCCTTTTCATCTTGGGTCCTGGTTCCCCATCCCTACTCTCCCCCCATGAGCAACGTCACGTCGCTGCACGTGAATGGCGCGGCTCGCGCGTGCGATGCCGAGGCGGAGCGGTCGCTGCTCAGCGTCCTGCGCGATGATCTCGGGCTGACGGGCACCAAGTACGGCTGCGGCGAAGGACAGTGTGGCGCGTGCACGGTCCTGGTCGACGGCGTTCCGATTCGGTCGTGCCAGACGCCGTGTGGCACGATCGGCCCGCAAAAAATCACGACGATCGAAGGGTTGGAGCAAAATGGCCGCCCCATCGACAAGCTCAGGGCCCCGAGCGGCGTCGAGGGGCTCCATCGACTGCAGCAGGCGCTGCTCGAGGTCGGCGCTTTTCAGTGCGCGTATTGCGCGTCCGGCATGATCATGAGCGGCGTGGCGCTGCTCGCCAAGAATCCGAACCCATCCGATGCCGAGATCGTCCGGTTCATGGACGGCAACATTTGTCGCTGCGCCGGCTACAACCGGATCATCGCCGGAATCAAACTCGCCGCCTCGCGCCGGCCGAACGGAGGCGCGCAATGAAACCGCACTTCCACACTCCGACAGTAGGGCGGGCTTCAGCCCGCCTTCCGGGAAGTGAAAGCGCGAAAGAGCGGGCTGAAGCCCGCCCTACTTTCACTCGCCGGCAATTTCTCAAAACCTTCGGCGGCGGACTCGCCGTCCTCTGGCTGGTCAACCGCACCGACCTACGCGCGCAGGCCGAATCCGGCGGCCGCGGTGGACGTGGCGGTCGCGGCGGCAATCGCCGGCCGAGTGAACTCGCCGCGTGGCTGCACATCGCGGCAGACGGCACGGTCACCGTTTACTGCGGCAAGGCCGAAGTGGGCCAGAATGTCCGCACCAGCGTGCTCCAAGCCGTCGCGGAAGAGCTGCCCGCGCCACTTTCCACGATCAAGGTCGTGCTGGCCGACACTTCGCTCGTGCCGTGGGACGCCGGCACGTTCGGGAGCCAGAGCACACCGGGCATGTTCCCGCAGATCCGCCGTGTCGCCGCGACGGCGCGCGAAGCGCTGATCGATCTCGCCGCGAAGCAGTGGAACACCGACCGCGCGAGCCTCGTGGCCGAAGACGGCAAGGTCCGCGAGCGCTCGGGGGCACGCACGATCGGCTTTGGCGATCTCACCAAGGGCGAGAAACTCGCCCTCGCTGTTTCCGAATCGATCGCGCTGAAACCAGCCACCGAGTGGAAGGTCGCCGGCACGTCCGTGCCGAAGCTCGATGGTCGCACCTACCTCACCGGCCAGCATGCCTACGCGTCGGACATCCGGCGCCCGGGAATGCTGCATGGCCGCATCCTTCGGCCGACGGCGTTCGGCGCCAGCCTCGCGTCGCTCGACGCCAGCGCCGCCGAGGCAATGCCCGGCGTGCAGATTGTGCGCGAGGACGATTTCGTCGGCGCGGTGGCCGCGACGGAATATCGCGCGGCCCAGGCGGTGGCCGCGTTGCGCGCCGAATGGAAGACCACTCCGCAGATTTCCGAACGCGAACTCTTCGCCCACCTGAAGTCCACCGCGCGTGACGCGCCGCGAAAGGTGGACGGCGACCTCCCTGCGCCGTCGAACGAAACGCGTCCCGAGTCCGCGTCGCACCAACTGCGGCAAACCTACCACGTCGCCTACATCGCCCACGCCCCGCTCGAACCACGGGCGGCGGTGGCGGAGTGGCAGGACGGCCGGCTCACGGTCTGGACGGGCTCGCAACGCCCGTTCGGCGTCCGCAGCGAACTCGCCTCCGCCTTCCGGCTGCCGGAGGAGCAGGTGCGTGTGATCGTTCCGGATACCGGCTCCGGCTACGGCGGAAAGCACACCGGCGAGGCCGCGGTCGAGGCGGCGCGATTGGCCCGGGCGGTGAAAGCGCCGGTGAAGCTCGTCTGGACGCGCGAGGAGGAGTTCACCTGGGCGTACGCGCGGCCGGCGGGCGTGATGGAAATCGACGCGAGCATCGGGCCGGACGGCCGAATCACGCGCTGGGTCCACCACAATTACAACTCCGGCAACGCGGGTCTGCGCTCGGTCTACGACGTACTGGGCAAGGTCGAACAGTTCCATTCGGCCCAATCGCCGCTCCGGCAAGGCTCGTATCGCGGACTCGCCGCGACCGCCAACCACTTCGCCCGCGAGGTCCACATCGATGAGCTGGCGCGAATGGCGAAGCTCGACCCGGTCGAGTTCCGGCTGAAGAACCTGCGCGAGCCTCGCGCGCGCGCCGTGCTGGAAGCCGCAGCGAAGGCGTTCGGCTGGGCGCAGACGACGCGGCGCGACGGCCGCGGCGCGACCCGCGGCATCGGCATTGCCCTCGGTTTCGAGAAAGGCGGCTATCTCGCGACGTGTGCCGAGATCGACCTCGATCGCGCCGCCGGCCGCGTTCGCGTGCAGCGCGTCGTCCAGGCCTTCGAGTGCGGCGCGGTCGTCAATCCGGATCTCCTCAAGAACCAGAACGAGGGCGCCATCGTCCAGGGGCTGGGCGGCGCACTCTTCGAGGCCCTCCGGTTCGAAAACGGCCGCATCCTCAATCCGCGGTTCTCACAGTATCGCGTGCCGCGGTTCAGCGATGCGCCGCCGGCCATCGAGATCGTGCTGCTCGATCGCAAGGACCTGACGTCCGCCGGCGCCGGCGAAGCGCCGCTCGTCGGCATCGCGCCCGCGGTGAGCAACGCGATCTTCGACGCGAGCGGCGTGCGGCTCCGCTCGCTGCCGCTGGTGCCGAATGGCTTGAAGGTGTAGCACTCGCGGGGCGCTCGTAGTCTCGCCTCCCCCTCGCGGGCGGCGGTTAGCCGTAGCTACGAGCGTGAGCGAGTGGCGTGCCTACGAGTCCACTCGCTCACGCTCGTGGCTACAACCGTCCTAACTCTCAGAGCCATGCGCAGAAAATGTTCGAGCGCGCGCCGCCGACCCGCCCTACTGCGACCATGCGCCCCACGCTTGCCCTTCTCCTGACGCTCTCCGTGTCACTCGCCGCGGCCGACACGCCGACGCCGCTGCCGGTGCCGAAACGCATCCCGCCGCCGGGCCTCACGTTGACGGATACGGACCGCCACGAGCTCACCGCGGGCGCCGCGGCGCTGCGCGCCGACCTCGATGCGCTCGCAAATGATCTCGCGCGGGAGCCGAAGCTCCTCGCGCTGCTGCCCGACGTGGAGATTTTCCACCGGGCGGTCGACTGGGCGCTGCGTTACGACGAGTTCACGGCGCCGAAGGAAATCGCGTTCGCGCGCCACCTGCTCGAGCTCGGCCGCCAGCGCGCCGCGCAGCTGCGCGCGAAACAGGCGCCGTGGCTGCAGGCCACCGGGCTCGTCCTGCGCGGCTACCGGTCGACTCTCGATGGCTCGGTCCAGCCCTACGGCCTGGTGGTGCCCGAGACATTGAAGGAGGGCGGCGCCGCTCGCGAAACGCCGCTGCTGGTCTGGCTGCTCGGCCGCGGGGAAAAGCGCACCGAGCTCGCGTTTCTCGCGGAACGCGAAGCGACGACGCCACAAATCACGCTCGCGCACGCGCTCACGCTCGTGCCGTACGGCCGGTTCTGCAACGCGACGAAGTTCGCCGGCGAAATCGACGTCATGGAGGCCATGGCGGCCGTGCGCGCGCAGTATGCGATCGACGCCAACCGCACGGCCGTGGCCGGTTTCTCCATGGGCGGAGGCAGCACGTGGCACCTGGCCACCCACTACGCCGGCCTGTGGTGCGCGGCCTCGCCCGGCGCCGGGTTCGCCGAGACGGCCATTTTCACGAAGGCGCTCGACCCGAGAAAGGAGCAGCGGCCGTGGTGGGAACAGCGGCTCTGGCGCGCGTACGACGCGACCGCCGTCGCCGCGAACCTGCTCAACGTGCCAACGCTCGCCTACGCCGGGGAGATCGACGCGCAGAAGGAGGCATCGGATTTGATGGAAGCGGCGATGCAGCGCGAAGGGCTGAAGCTCGAGCGGTTCATCGGCCCGCAAACCGCGCACAAGTATCATCCCGAAACCAAGGAGGCGCTGACCAGGCGGCTCGAGACCGCCGTCGCGAAGGGCCGTGATCCCCAGCCGCGCGAGGTATGGCTCGCGACGTATACCTTGCGCTATCCGCAGAACAGCTGGGTGCGCATCGAAGGCATGGGCCAGCACTGGGAACTCGCGGAGGTGCGCGCCTCGCTCCACGACAACCATCTCATCGTCGCGCACACCAAGAATGTCACGGCACTGTCGTTTCCCGGCATGAGCGCCGCCGCCGTGACGCTCGACGGCCAGTCGGTCCAGCCGGCGCCGGGCGATCTGCGGTTCGTGCGCGACGGTGATGCCTGGCGCAACGCGGCCGCGGCCGAGCCGGGATTGCGCAAGCGGCCGGGACTGACGGGTCCGGTCGATGACGCCTTCCTGGACAGCTTCGTCTTCGTGCGCCCGACCGGCCGGCCGCTGAACCCGGAAGTGGGCTCCTGGGTCGAGACCGAGCTGACCGCCGCGCGCAACCTCTGGCGGGATGTCTTTCGTGGATACGCGCCGGTGAAGGCGGATCGCGAAATCAGCGCAGCCGACATCGCCGAGCGAAACCTGATCCTGTGGGGCGATCCGTCGTCCAACGCCGTGCTGGCGAAAATCATCAGGCAACTGCCGCTGCAGTGGGACGCGAAGACGCTGACCTTCCGCGGGCAAGCGTACGCGGCCACGCATCACGCGCCGGTCCTCGTGTTTCCGAATCCGCTAAATCCACGCCGCTACGTCGTGTTGAACAGCGGCATCGATTTCCGCGCCGACGGCTACGGCAACAACGCGCTGCAGACGGCCAAGCTGCCCGACTGGGCCATCGTCGATCTGCGCACGGCGCCCGGGCCGCACTGGCCGGGCAAGATCGTCGACGCCGGATTCTTCAACGAAGCGTGGAAATGACTTTCGTTCGTGCCGGCCGGGATCCGCGATCCCGGCTGCAGCGCAACTGTGCCCGGCCTCGTTGAGGCCGGCCGACGCACCGCAGGGTTGCCAACGCCGAGGCGAAGGGAAATTTTCGCCTCTCGCCCCACGCATGAACATCCGCGCCGTTCCCGGTTTCCCCGCCCTCGCCGCCGCTGCCCTCCTGGCCTGCGTTTCCGTCTTGGCCGCCCAAACCCCGCCGCCGCCGGCCAAGCGGCTGCCGCCCGCGGGAATCGTCATCCCGGCCGCGGCGCGCACGGAACTCACCAGCGGGGCCGCGGCCCTGCGTGCTGAAATCGACGCGCTCGCAGGCGAGCTCGGCTCCGGGAGCAACCCGCGGCTGGCGGCGCTGCTGCCCGACGTGGAGGTTTTCCACAAGGCCGTCGACTGGGCGTTGCGGTACGACGAATTCTTCGACGCGAAGCAGGTCGCGGTCGCGCGCAAGGCGATCGCGACCGGCCGCCAGCGCGTGGCGGATCTCCGCGCGGGCCGGTCGCCCTGGACCGAGGCCAGCGGGCTGATCGTGCGCGGCTATCGCTCGAAACTCGACGACTCGGTTCAGCCGTACGGGCTCTACGTGCCGGAAACCGTAAGACGCGCGCAGCCGAGCCGGCTGACGGTGTGGTTGCTCGGACGCGGCGAAAAACGCACCGAGCTCGCGTTCATCGCGGAACGCGAGGGCGGCCCGCCGCAATTGCTGCCGCGCGACACCATCGTGCTCGTGCCCTACGGACGGTTCTGCAACGCCACCAAGTTCGCCGGCGAGGTCGATGTGTTCGAGGCAATGGCGGCCGTGCGCGGAAATTTCGCGATCGACGAGAACCGGATCACCCTCGCCGGTTTCTCCATGGGCGGCGCGAGCACCTGGCACCTGGCCACGCACTACGCGGGGCGGTGGTGCGCGGCGACGCCGGGTGCCGGATTCGCGGAAACGCCCATCTACACGAAAGCCTTTGCGCCAGGCAAAGAACCGCCGACCGCCTCGGAGCAAACGCTCTATCACTGGTACAACGCGACCGATTACGCGCGGAATCTCTTCAATTGCCCGACCGTCGCCTACAGCGGCGAAATCGATCCGCAGAAAGCGTCGGCGGATTTGATGGAGCAGGCCATGGCCGCCGAAGGCTTGAAACTGGAGCGGCTGATTGGGCCGCAGACCGCGCACAAGTATCATCCGGAAACCAAAAAGGAGCTGACCACGCGGCTGGAAGCGCTGGCGGACAAAGGCCGCGATCCGCCGCCGCACGAGGTGCGCGTCACGACGTACACGCTGCGTTATCCCGGCGAATCGTGGGTCCGGTTCGCCGGTTTGGAAAAACACTGGGCGCGCGCGGACATCACCGCCGTCCGCGGCGACGACGGCAGCGTGCAGCTGACCACGAAGAACACGACGGCCATCGAGGTGCGGCTGCCGCGAGTGGGCACGATGATGGTCGACGGCCAGAAACTGAAGGTGAATGCCTCGACCAACGGCATCGTTGCGTTGCACCGCGAAGGCTCACAGTGGCAGGCGGGCCCGCCCAACGCTGCGCTCCGCAAGCAGCCCGGACTCACCGGGCCGATCGACGACGCGTTCATGGAGAGTTTCGTCTTCGTCCGGCCCACGGGCAAACCGCTGAATCCGCAGATCGGCGGCTGGGTGAGCGGTGAACTGGCGCACGCCACCAAGATGTGGCGCGACATCTTTCGCGGCGATGCGCCCACGAAGGACGACACCGCGATCAGCGACGCCGACATCGGCTCCAGGAACCTGATCCTCTGGGGTGATCCCTCTTCCAACCGCGTGCTCGCGCGAATCCTCCCGCAGCTTCCGCTCACGTGGAACGCGCGGCAGCTCGTGTTGCGCGGCCACGCGTACGACGCGGCGCACCACGCGCCGCTCCTCGTCTTTCCGAATCCGCTGAATCCGCAGCACTACATCGTGCTCAACAGCGGCATCGATTTTCGCGAGCACGCCTACGGCACGAACGCGCTGCAAATCCCGAAGCTGCCCGATTACGCGATGGTCGATCTGCGCGAGCCGCCCGGCCCGCGCTGGCCCGGAAAAATCGTCGACGCGGGATTCTTCGACGAGCGTTGGAAATAAGCCGGCGAGCGCCGTCACTCGGGGCTCAGCACGATCCGCTCGCCGCGTCGCGTGGGAAACTCGAGCAGCGCACCCCGCAGCATTTCGCCGCGACGGCCATCGCGTGTGAGGGTCACCGCCCTTTCGCCCCACGGATTCTGCAGCCGGCAGAGCGAGCCGGCGTTCGAGACGATCTCGACCGGCCCGACGGCGCCGGCCTGCTGCGCCGCCGACACGACGAATGCGCCGCGCGCCAGCAACGTGAACTCCGCGTCCCAGTCCTTCGGCCAGGTTTGGAAGAGCTGCAGCAGCGGTTCGCCGTGTTCGCCCTCCGGCGCAGTGCTGTTCAACAGCGTCTGGTGGATACCGTGCGTGAGGCCGCCAAGGTGTTCCGCATCGATCGCGCCGGGGCCTTCACGCAGCCGCAGCCGATTGCGGAAAATCTGCGCGCCGCCAATGCCCTTCGGATCGATGAACGACGCGAGCCGGTTGAAATTGAGATACCGCGCCTTGAGTTCCTTCTCGCCGCCCAGCGGCTCGATCGCACCGTCGCCACCATAGACGAACGCGCCGAAGCCACCACCGCCGCTGCCACCCGTGCTGAACGCGCCCCGCCGGTTCGGCGGCAGGGTCACGAGGTTCGCGGCAATCTCGGCCCACTGCGGCCGAAGGTCGCCGTCGACGCCGAGGATCGCCGACGCGCGCGCCGCCAGCGGGAAAATCAGGTTCATCGCGTTGATCTCGTTCGGCGGATCGGACGAGTTCCACGCACTCTCGCCGTTGTTCAGGTGGTGGATGTGATACCGGCCGTCGGAGTCCTTCCGGAAGTTCGGGAAATTCCGATAGAACTCCGCCGCGCCCCGGATGATCGGATAGGCGCGATCGCGGAGCCACGCCTCGTCCATCGTGAACTGGTAGCGCTGCCACGCGAGGGCGCCGATCCGCGACGCGACGCTCAGGATGTGCGTGCAATGGCCAAAGATGTCGGACTTCGTGCCGCCGTCGCCCGCGCTGCGCTGGCCGCCCTTCGTCGGCACGATGAGATGCCCCTCGTCCCAATAGCCATCCGCCTGGAAATTCCAGCGCGCGTGGTGGCGGTTGCGCCGCTCGATGAACCACTGGAACCGCGCGCTGTGCTCCGCGTAGGGCTTGCGCACGAGCATGAGGTCCTGCAGTTCGGCCGCGATGTCGTCGGGCAGCGGTTCGAGCCCGTCGTGAAACACGATCTCCGGAATGTAGACACCCTGCGAGCCCCACTGCTGGCGGGCGGCGAGCGCGCACGAGTCGAGCACGCCCGAATAGAGCGCGAACATCGGATCCATCAGCTCGAGCCGGTTGGCCGGCATCAGGTTTCGGTAATATGCCGCCGTGTTCGCCCACCAGTACTGCGAACCCCAGCGGCTGAGATCGCCCGTCGTGCGCCAGAGCATGCCGCCGAAGCGAGGCGGATATTTCCCGCGCGAGCTCGCGGCCATCAAGTAGAGGAAATAGGTGTAGTTCTCCCCCACGAAGTCGGCCTGCCCGTCCGCGCTGTGCAGGCGAACAAAGCCGCGCGCCCAGAAGTCGCGCCACCAGTTTTCATTGCTCGCCAGCAGTGCGGCGAAGCCGTGCGCGGCCGCCGCGTCGACTTCGTGCAGCGCCAGCGCCGCCACGTCCTGTTTCGCATCGAACGTCGCGGCCGAGCCAACCAGGAGGGTGAACTTGCCGCGACCCGCGGCCGCCGAGAGCTGCACGGTGCTCTCGTTGAGAAACCGCGCGCGCGACGGCCGGCCGATGATCGCCGCGGCGACCGCCGATGCGTCGTGAAATTTCCGTTCGCTGAACTGCTGCGTCAGCGCGATGCGACCGTCACGAATGTGGAGTTGCGATCGCGCCGTGTGCTCGGCGGTGTGGACTTCGACCGCGTGGTCCTGCGCCAGCTCGTAGTTCCGGCCCGTGATGCGCTGCATCGCATAACGCAGCATCCGGAGTTCGACGTTGATCGCCTCCGGCACCGCCCGCTGGTCGTCGATCTCGATCGCGAAGACGTCGCGCTCGTGCCAGGCGAGCACGCGCGCGGTGAGCCCGCGGCCGCGAACGTGCACGACCGCGTCGGGCACCGAGAGGTGCTGGCGGAAAGCGTCGCCGGTGAAGACGTCCTCGCCGCAGGAGGCGACGTGAACGTCGAGATACGCGCAGCCCGCGGCGTAATCGGAATCGGCCTCCGGAAAACTCACCGTGCCCGCATGCGCCGCGAACACGTCGACGCGGTTGATCTGGAAGCGCAGCGCGGCGGGTGTGGTCCACACCAGGCTGCCGGTGCGGCCGTTGCCAACCGGCATGCCCTCCTCGCTGCGGACGACCGGCTCGGCGTAATCGAGATCGGCGCGGGCGACAGTGCTGCGAACGAGATCAGGCGCCGGTGCGGCAAACATGCCGGCGGCGACGGCGATTGACACGAAGGATACACGGCAGCGACGCAGGTTCATGGCGGAGGCCAGGGCTGGATTGGGGAGGTCAGTTTTCCGGTGATGCCGGGCAACGGCGGGTGGCCCGGCGCGGGCGATGGGCGGAAGTGAGCGCACGACTCCGCCGTGCCTGGCATACAGCGGAATGAGGACGCGGCCGGTTCAGAAATCGATCGTGTTCCGCCACACCCAGGTCCGCGGCTGGCCGTAAAACGTCGCGTTGATGTCGGCGAGGCTCGTGAAGCCGGACCCATTCGAGGGGAGCAGCCCGACTTTGTAGTGGTTGAACAGATTGGCCACGTTGACCTGCGTCTGCCAGTTGTAGCGGCCGATCTTTCGCCGGTACGACGTGATGAGGTTGAACGTGACGAGGTCCGGCGAGCTGTAGAGCCGCCGAATCCCATCGGGCGAATTGTAATAGTAGGTGCGGTTGTGGAACCCGGCGTTCACCGTGCCGCCGGCGCGGATGCCGCGGAGCCAGTTGTCGCCTGTAAACGAATACGTGCTGGTGTAGCTGAACCGGTACTCGGCATAGCCCGTCGTCTTCTCGCCTTTCCGCGCGACGATCGTATTGCCGCCGGTGTTGTTGGGGTCGCGCCAGGTGTACTGCAGGTCCGACAGCGGCAGGCCGGTCACGCCGGTGCGTGCGGTGCCATTGCCGCCGACAAAGAACTCGAGCACGCGGCGCAAATTGCTCGCGAGCAGCCGGCCGTTGTTGTCCGCCGGATTGGCATAGTAGGGGTTCGCGGGGTCGTTGATCATCGCGCGCGTGAGCGGCGCCCACGTGCCCTGGCTCTGCAGCGTGGCCGGATCGGTCTGGCGGTTGAGCGTCTGGATTCGCGCGGCAATGGTGGCGGCGTCGGTCGGCACGAGGAACGGCGCGCCGTTCTGGTACGTCACGTTGCCGGCGGCGTTCATGAAGAACTGATCGTTGTAGAGCAGCGGATACCCCTTGTTGGAGAGGTTCTCGCCATCGCTGGTCGTCGCCGCCAGCCGCATGCTCCAGTTGCGGGTCGGCGCGGCGGTCAGGATCAGCTCGGCCCCGCGCGTCGTGCGATCGAGGTTGATCCACTGATTCTTGCCGCCGGCGGGACCGTCGTGCGACCCATTCAGACCGTTCGGGTTGATCAAGTCGCGCACGCCCGTGCCGGCATTGACCATCTCGTCCTTCGAATCGGTCCAGTAATATTGCAGCGAGCCGGAGATGTTGCGGGGCAGCGTGAACTTCAGACCGACCTCCTGGCCGGTGCCACTGGAGGTCTTCGGAGCGTTGCCCAGGGGATCGTTGGCGTTGGCGATCGGCGTGTTGTACGTGTTGGAAAGGCTGTAGTACGCGCGCAGCCAGGGCCGCAGCGCGTAATTCACGCCCACGTTGTAGCTCTGGTTGGACTTCTCCGCCGTCGCGAACGGTTCGCTCACGCTCGCCGACGTGTTGGGGTTGCTCTTGAACGTCTTGTTGCCACGGCCGCCAACCAGCGTTCCGAGCCGGTCGTCGAACCATCCGGTGTAGTTTGTGAGGTAGAAGCCGGAGACTTTGTTCTCCTGCCAGTTGCCGCGGTTGTTCTGGCCGCTCACACCGGAGAGCCCCGCCAGGCTTGCGAGGCCGAGCGGGTTGTTCGGTCGCACCCAGGCCGGATCGCGCGGATTGCGCTCCATCCGGACGTAATTCTGGCCGTTGACGACGATGCGCGGCGAGGCCCAGCCCGGTTTGTCGAACGGCGATCGCACCGGCCGGCTGCCAACCGGCCACCAGACCTGGCCGATCGGCGTGCGCCCAAGGTTGCTCGCGATCGCGGGATTGTAGATCACGTTCCAATTCGCGTCGGCCAGGTAATACGTGGAGTCGGTCGGGCCGGCATCGACCCACTCGACGTCGTAGCCGAAGTTCGTCTGGCTGTTCGCGCGGTCGCGGAAAAACTTGTTCGTGAGCACGAACGATCCGCGCACCGCAGTCCGGCGCGTCGGCTGCTCGGTGTCCTGCGACGTCACGCCGTTCGCCCAGGTGTCGAGCGGGTTGCTGTTGAACCGCACGACGTTGCCGGCCGCGTTGGTGATCGGCTTCGGGCTCAGCCCGGCGATGCCGCTGAAGATGCGGTCGCTCTTGTAGTCGTTGTAGAGCACCGCGATTTGCGAGGAGAACCAGCGCGTCCACACCGTCTCGGCGGTGACGTTGATCAGGTTGTTGTTCACGTACTCGCTGGTGCGCCAGCCGGCCCACGAGTTGGCGTTGTCCCAGGTCAGCCCGCCGTCCGCAATCGCCCCGCCGGGATAGGGCGCGCCGGTCACCGGGTCGTTCGCGCCCGCGCGGTTCGTGGCGAGCAGGAACGGGAGCGAGAAGTTGTGGCGCGGGTCGTTGCTGGTGTTGCCGAAGTTGAGGTTGTTGACCGACGTCGGGTTGATCCGCTCGTTCGTCGTGCGCTGCCCCTGCAGCCGGAGGATGGTGCGCAGCGGCTTGAGCTGGAACGCGAGCTGGGTGTAGAGCCCGGTCGTCTCGTGGCCGATGAACACGCGGCGGTAACGCTGATGATCGCGCAGCAGCGACACGCGCGCGGCGAACCAATCCCGGCCGGCGTTGAAATCGAGCGTGCCGCGCTTCGATCCGTATTGGTCAATCTGGTACGACAGGCTGCCGAAGCGGCGTCCGAAATTCGCGCGCTTCGATCGCGTGTTGATCGTGCCGCCGGCGCCGCTGGCGCCGTAGAGCAGCCCCTGCGGCCCGCGAATCACCTCGGCCGCCTCGACGTCGAACGTCTCGGTCAGTCCGACCGCCGTGCCGCCCGGGTTCGCGAACGACCCGGTCGGCGTGAACCCATCGCGCCGGACCATGCCGGCCGCCAGCCCGCGCACGCCCACCTGCAGGTTGCCGATCCGGTCGCCGGGCTGGTTGAGCTCGGCGTCACCCTCGGGGTTCGACGACGCGATGCCCATGCCGGCACCGTATTCCGCCAGCATGCCCTCGATCGTCGTCGCGCCGACGTCGCGCATGAACTCTTCCGTGAAAATGTCCGCCGACACCGGCATCTTGTTGAGCTCGGTGTTGAAGCGCGTGATCGAATTCGAGTTCAGCGCGCCGTAACTCGTGTCCTTGTCGGTGCGCACCTCGAACGGACTGAGCGAAAGCACCTCGTCCCCCGTCGGCACGTTCGGCGCGCGCGGGGGCGGAACCGGCGGGGTCTGCGCCGGCAAACGCGGCAGGGCGAGGAACAGCACCGAGGCGGCGGCGCAGAGCGCGCTGCCGCGAACGGAGTGACTGGCGCGAAACGGGCGAGGACGGCAATGCATGGTGCAGGCGGAGGTCCGCCCGGCCGGTCGCTGTGGGGCACTCCGCACCGGGCAGCCATCCGATTTCAAGTTGGCTCGATTGGTAGTTGGGGGCCGCGACTGTATCCGGGAGCGTCGCGCTGAACAATGGATATTCGCGGAACCGTGATGGAGAAACTCGGCTGGGCGTCCGCAGCCCGCCCCGGCATGGTCCGCGCGAACCTGGCGCAGGTGCCGACCCGCACGTGGCCTCGCCTCCGAACGCGGCTTGCTCCGGCCGTGCCGCGCCGGTTCGATCGCGCCAATGGATGTGCCGTCGAGCGACGTGACTTCGCGCCCAGCCGTGCGATGGGCCGCCGGGCTGATCGCGGTCGCCGCGCTGGCCGCGTACCACAACAGCTTTTCGCTGCCGTTCATCTTCGACGACCATCCGTCGATCACGGGCAATCCCACGCTGCAGAGTTTTGTCACCGCGCTGTCGCCGCCGACGGACGGTCGCGCGGTGACCGGTCGTCCGCTCGTGAATCTTTCGCTCGCGCTCAATCGTGCCCTGGGCGGCGACGTGCCGCACGGTTATCATGTATTCAATTTTCTCGTTCACGCGGCGGCGGCCCTGCTGCTGTTCGGCCTGGTCCGCCGCACGATCGGCCGCGCGGCGCCGGCGGCCGGGGCGCGCCCCGCCGCCGCGATCGGCCTGTTCACCGCGCTGCTCTGGGCGCTGCATCCGCTGCAAACCGAGTCGATCACCTTCGTCATCCAGCGGACCGAGTCGCTCGTCGGGTTGTTCTATCTGCTGACGCTGTATGGCTTCGTCCGCGGGGTGGACTCGGCTTGCCGCGGGCGCTGGTTCGCCGCCTCGATCGTCGCCTGCGCCCTGGGCATGGCGACCAAGGAGGTGATGGTCACCGCTCCGCTGGTCGTGCTGCTTTACGACCGCACGTTCATCGCGCGCAGCTTTGCCGAGGCGTGGCGCCGACGCGGGCGATACCATGGCGCGCTCGCGGCCACGTGGCTGGTGCTGCTTTTCCTGCTCCTCACGCAACACGGCAGCAGCCGCGCCGCCGCGGGGAGTTTCGATCCGGCGGTGAACGGCTGGACGTATCTGCTCAAGCAATGCGACGCGATCGTGCACTACCTCCAACTGGCGGTCTGGCCGCACCCGCTGGTCGTTGACTACGGCACGGGCGTCGTCCGCCAGCTCGCAGCCGTTTTCCCGCAGGCGGTTCTGCTGGTCGGTTTGCTCGGCGCCACCGTGCGCGGCCTCCGTCGTGCACCCGTGGCCGGATTTGCCGGCGCCTGCTTTTTCCTGATCCTCGCGCCCAGCTCGAGTTTTGTCCCCTTGCCGGCCCAGACGATGGCCGAGCATCGAATGTATCTGCCGCTGGCCGCGATGATCGCCGCCGGGGTGACGGGGACGACGGCCTTGCTCGGCGCACGCCGGGTGGCCGCGGTCGTGGTCGTGGCCGGCGCCGCCCTCGCCTTGCTCACCGTAAACCGCAACGAGGACTACCGCAGCGAGGAACGGATCTGGCGCGATGCGCTCGCCAAGTTGCCGGACAATTGGCGCGCCCATTACAATCTCGGCTGGGCGCTCGAGCGAGAGCAGCGCTACGAACCGGCACGCGTCGAACTGGCGGCGGCGATCCGCCTGAAGCCCACGCATGCCGAGTCGCACGCCGAACTGGGTGCCGTCCTCCTCCACCTCGAACGGCTGCCGGAAGCGATCGTGGAACTTCGTCGAGCACTCGAGCTGCTGCCGGCCAATGCCGACGCGCGGCACAATCTCGGGTACGCGCTGTTGAAAGCCGGCCGCCCCCGGGAAGCCGCCGACGAGTTCGCCGTGGTGCTCCGGCAGCGGGACGACTGGCTCGCCCATCTGTTCCGGGCAAAGTCCCTCGTGCTGCTCCGCCAACCGGACGACGCGATTCCGGAATATCTCGCCGCGATCGCGCGAAGGCCCGACAACGCGATCGCCCGCCGCGAAGCTGGCGTGCAGTTATTGGAGCGGGGCCGTGAGACCGAAGCGCGGGCGCAACTCGATGCGGCGCTGCGCCTCGATCCGCGTTATGCCGAAGCGCACATGGATCTCGGCACGCTCCTGCTGCGCGCGGGACGCCCCGCCGATGCGATCGCAAGTTATCAGGCGGCACTGCGGCTCAATCCGAATTTGTCCGGCCTGCACAACAACCTCGGCCTCGCCTACGCGCGGATCGGCGCCATCCCCGAGGCGGTCGCTCAGTTTCAACGCGCGCTCGCCCAGGATCCCGCCGACGCATTGGCCCAGGAGCAATTGAAGGCGCTGGCGAACGCGAAACCGATCCCGTCGCCGTGATCGCGCGTCAGGCGTCTCGCCCACCGCAGCGCCCATGCGGCCAGTGGCAGCAACCACGGCCCCCACCCTGAAGCGTCGCGCACTTGGTGGCCCAACCCGCCAGTCTTCGTTTGTCATCCATTAGATGACAAACCGGTTTGTCATTTAATAGATGACAAACGACGACTGGGCCGACGGATCCGCTTCCGGCCCAGCGGCGGGGCGGCGGCGCGCGGCTCAACGGCGCTGCCGGCGCTCGAGGTCCGCGGCGGTTTCGAAGTGTTCCAGCGCTTCGCGATTGCGACCGAGCGCGCGGAGCAATTGCGCGAAGTTATTGTGCAGCTCGGCGGACGCGGGCTGCACCTGCAAGGCCTGCTCGAACACCGGCACGGCGGCGCCGAGTTCGCCGGTGTTGACCAACGCCACGGCGAGTTGCGCCAGGGCGGCCGGGTGGCGCGGCTCGCGTTCCAGCACCGCGCGCAGGTGGGGAATCGCCGCGGACCAGCGCCCCTTGGCGCCGAGGGCCGTCGCGACGCTCACGCGCGCCAGGACGAACTGCGGGGCGAGCCGGACCGCCGCTTCGAACTCCGCCAGCGCGTCATCCAGCCGCCGCGACTGCGCGAGCGCCGTGCCGAGATTGTGGTGCGCCTCGGCGGAGTCGGGCGACAACTGCACCGCCCGCTCCAGCTGCGCCAGCGCCTCGGTGGTCCGACCCGACCTTGCCAGCGCCATCGCATAATTGCCGCGCGCGGTCGCGAGGTTCGGCTTCAACTGCAGGGCGCGTTCGAAATGCGGCAACGCTTCGGTTACGCGGCCCGCCGCGACCAGCGTTCGCGCGTAATTCGCCTCGGCCTCCGCCGAAATCGGCTCGAGCCGCAGCGCCGCCGCATGCTGCGCCAGCGCATCATCGATCTTGCCCAGGGCGCGCAAGGCGTTCGCCAGGTTGTCGTGCGCACCGGCGTGCTTCGGCGCGAGCCGCAAGGCGGCCTCGAAGTACGGCAGCGCTTCCTCGGCGTGTCCGCTCTCGGCGAGTTCCGCCCCGAGGTTGTTCAAGGCGTCGACGCGCGTGGACTCGCGGGGCTGCAGCTCGAGCGCGCGACGATAGTGCGCCATCGCCTCGTCGGAGCGGCCGAGCAGCCGCAGCGCGTTGCCGTAGTTGCTGTGCGCCTCCGGGAAATCCGACTTGAGCGCGAGGGCGCGTTCGAAATGCCGCACGGCCGGCTCCGGCTGGCCGAGCAGCACGAGCACGTTGCCAAGGTCGTTCCAGCCGTCGGGATCGCGCGGCGCGAGTTGCAAGGCGCGGCGGTAGGTCGCCATCGACTCCTCGTAGCGCCCCGCCTGCGCCAGCGTATCCGCAAGGTTGAGCCAGGCCATCGTCGCCTCGGGATTCTTCGCGAGCGTGTCGCGCCAGAGCGCCTCGTTGCTGCGATAGGCGCGACCCTGGCGCAGGGTCAGGACGCCGCACGCGACCAGCACGAGCGCCGCCACCGCCATCGAAAAATACGAGGTAGCCGGTGCGTTCGCCGAACCCGAAGTTGCGCGCCGGGTCCGCCAGCTCGGGCCCATCGTGCGCAATCCCGCCGCCGCCAGCGCGAGCGGGCCCATGCTCGCGAGGTACTGAAAGTGATCGCCGACGAAGGAGTACCGGAAAAAGTAAACGCTGAAGAAGCCGAGCACCGGGAAGAGCAACGCCACGAAATAACCGGCCGCGAACGCCACCGGCTTCAGCCCCGTTCGACTGCGCCACGCCAGCCAGCCCAGGCCGATCGCCGCGGCGATGACCGGCACATAACCCAGCGGCTGCGCGGCATCGATTTGCCACCGCGGGTAAATGAAAACCAGCGGGTCGGGCCACGCGAGTTTCCCGAGGTAAAACCACACCACGCGACCGGCGATCAGCACGCGTTCCACTGCGGTCTGCGACCATTCCGGACCAAGCGCGCCGGAGTGATGCTTCTGTTCCCAAATTGTCCAGCCCGCCGCCAGCGCCGAGAGCGCGAAGAACGGGGCGAGCGCCAGAAGGTCGCGCCACGAAATCCGGCGCTGCCACCACCAGCCGCATAATGCGAGGGCAACCGGCAGCATCACCGTCGACGGCTTGCTGAGAATCGCGAGCAGCCCGCAGAGCAGCGCGAAGCCAAAGAATTTGCGGCTGCGAGCGGGAGCCTCTCGACCGGCTCCCGGGGGGGGGGTTGGCGGGGGGGGGGGGGGGGGGC